>Ga0163215_100783_pt1 | contig 36127 bp, 34 predicted proteins | sample SynspAceP_FD_185934 | JGI IMG/M metagenome (GOLD analysis project Ga0163215, IMG submission 185934) | Saline lake microbial communities from Ace Lake in Antarctica - Synechococcus sp. Ace-P (Hybrid Assembly) | ecosystem: Environmental > Aquatic > Non-marine Saline and Alkaline > Saline | place...
GTCCGGGGAAAGATCATCAATCTCAGATAGCCAGGCTAGATAGTCGTGATGGTCCATGCGCGCCTCCTGCGTTCATGTTCCGTTATATCGCATCAGAGAGTGCATAGCTAATGCGAATTGAGCCTTACTCTTCAAATACGGACGGCACCGCGCGTCCGACCTCCGTCAGCCAATCGGGAATGGGCAGGTTCTTTTCACGCAGGAACTCGGGATTGAACAGTTTGGACTGATAGCGCGTGCCATAGTCGCACAGGATCGTCACGATCGTGTGGCCGGGACCCATTTCGCGGGCCATGCGGATCGCACCCGCGATGTTGATCCCTGACGAGCCGCCCAGACACAGACCTTCGTCAGCCAACAGATCGAACACCAGCGGCAGCGCCTCGGCATCGGGGATGTTATAGCTGAAATCGGGGGTGAACCCTTCAAGGTTTGCCGTGATGCGCCCCTGCCCGATCCCTTCAGAGATGGAATCGCCCGACGATTTCAACTCTCCGGTCGTGTAATAGGAATGCAGCGCCGCGCCATCGGGATCTGCCAGCCCGATCTTGACGCCTTTGGGCTGCAAGGCCATGCCGACGCCTGCCAGCGTGCCGCCAGAACCGACCGCGCAGATGAATCCGTCCACCTTGCCGCCTGTCTGCTCCCAGATTTCAGGGCCGGTGGTTTCGATATGGGCCTGACGGTTGGCGGTATTATCGAACTGGTTGGCCCAGATCACGCCATTCGGATCGGTTTTGGCCAGCGCTTCGGCCAGACGGCCGGAATAGCGCACGTAGTTGTTGGGGTTCTTGTAGGGCGCGGCCGGTACTTCCACCAGTTGCGCGCCTGCCAAGCGGATCATGTCCTTTTTTTCCTGACTTTGCGTCTCGGGAATCACGATCACGGTCTTGAAGCCCATCGAGGCCCCGACAAGAGCCAGACCGATGCCTGTATTGCCAGCGGTGCCCTCGACAATCGTGCCGCCGGGCTTGAGCTGGCCGCGCGCCACAGCATCCTTGATGATGTAAAGTGCAGCGCGGTCCTTGACCGACTGGCCGGGGTTCATGAACTCGGCCTTGCCCAGAATTTCGCAGCCCGTGGCCTCGCTTGCAGCTTTCAGCCGGATCAACGGTGTCTTGCCCACCGCATCGGCCAGATCCTGTGCTATCCGCATTGCCTTTCTCCCGCTTTTCAGATCGTTCGGGGCGTCTTGCCCGCCTTTGCTCTCTAGTAGGCATCCGGCGGCAGAAACTCAAGGTGTGGCGCGCAAACGCTCGCGGTGACGTGCCAACCAGTGACCCGCCAGAATCAACGGCCCCACGGTCAGAAGATCGCGGTCCAGCAGGTCCAGAAACTGCGAGAATGGCAGGATATGGCTGCGAATATCCTCGTCCTCCGCGGCCACGCCGCCCAGATCGCTGGCGCGGTCAGGCAGATCACAAAGCCCGACGAAGATGTGAAAATACTCGGATGTGGACCCGGGCGAAGGATAGTTGCTGCTGACGCATTCCAGATGGCGGATGATCAGCCCCGCCTCCTCCTGCGCCTCGCGGCGGGCCGCGTCTTGCGGTGTCTCGCCGGGATCGACACGGCCCGCAACAGGCTCCAGCGGCCAAGGCGATTGATCACCCCGCGCAAAAGGACCTGCGCGGAACTGTTCAATGACCAGCACACGGTCGCGCACCGGATCATAGGGCAAAAGGATCGCCGCATCCGAGGCGACAAACACCGCACGTTTCACGATGGGGCTGTCAGTCCCGTCAAAGCGGCGAAACCGCAGGTGATGTTCTTCGACCGCGAAAAAGTCGGCATAGGGGCGCTCCAGCGTTAGTGGCACCACATCGCAACGGGTCAGACCGGACTGGGGGACTGCCGGATCGGGCGGTACACCCGCCTGCCCTGCTGCAATACGCGACGCTGCGCGCGCCATGATCATCGGATACATACGGGCAATCGCGTCAGCCGGAAACCGCCCGAAATAATCCATCATCTCGGATGCTGCCGCGATGTTGATCGCGCTCCAACGATGCTGCCAATCTGCCAGTTCCCAAGGCGCGCCCGCCTGCCAGAGGTCCGCATCCGCAAACCAGACCTGTGCCAGGCAAGGTGTCTGATCTGTCTGCACCGTCACGGGTGACAGATGATAGCCAAAGCCGCCCTCGTAATAGTCAAGACGCGCCATGTCCTGCGCGCTCAGGCCGGATAGCAGCAGGCCTTCGGCCTGATGACCGGCTGCAGGGATCAGCAACGGGAATGCCTGCCCCTCGGCCCAGCGGACTTGGTGGTCCGGCAGGATCGCGGGTTGGTGCATTGCGGTTGGCACTGGATGGCCCAGAACCGTCTGGAGCAGCGGCAGGTGCCGCAGGGTGCCGTAGACAAACAGCACTGTCATACCATCAGCGCCAATACCGCACCGAGATCTCGGCCAGAACGGCGGCAATGATAGCGCCAAAGATCACGGTCCCCAGAACCGGAACGGTGGCCAGTGTCACGGCAAACTCGATCCCGATGCGGAACATATCGGTCAGCGCCTCAAAGGGTCCGTCATAGCGACGCCGCAGGGCAAGGCGCAGCATCTCGTTTCCCGATTGCACGAACAGCCCCCAGAACAGCAGCGCAGCCGCCCCTGTCAAACCGTGCCCGATGGCGGGCGACAAGCCCCTTCCGACACGTTTGCCGATCACCGTCCAGCCAATGAGTGCCCCAAGCACAGCGTTTATCACCGAGAAATAGCCGAAATCCTTGCCTTCGGGAAACAACGGCTTGATCAGGTCGGACGCCAGATATCCCACAATTGCCAAGATGACGGCGGCAACCAGTCTGGGAGCTGTCAGCATTTATCCGGGCCTTGTCACTGTGATCTGCGTCACATCGCAATTTCCGCTATGAAAGGTCGCAGCACAAGAGGTCAGATAGAAATTCCACATCCGGCGGAACCGGTCGTCAAAGCCAAGCTCGGCCACCTGATCCCATTTCTCGTTGAACGTATCGTACCAGCGGCGCAGGGTCTGGCTGTAGCTTTCGCCGAATTCGACCGAGCGGGCATAGGTCAGACCGGCGCGTTCAATTTCTTTCAACAGCGCTGTGCGCGACGGCAACATGCCCCCCGGAAAGATATATTTCTGGATGAAGTCCACCCCGTTACGATATATTTCAAAACGTTTTTCCTTAATCGTGATAATCTGGAGCGTCGCTGTCTTGCCGGGGCGCAGACGTTCGCGCACCGTGTCGAAATAGACCGGCCAGTATTTTTCACCTACCGCCTCGAACATTTCGATGCTGGCGATGCCGTCATAAGTGCCCTTCTCGTCGCGGTAATCCTGCAACTTGAAATCAACCATATCGGAAAGGCCTGCCTTTTCAATGCGGTCCACGGCATAGTTGAACTGCTCTTGCGAAATCGTCAGGCATGTCACGCGCAGCCCGCGTTCCTTGGCGGCATATTCGGCGAAACCGCCCCAGCCACAGCCGATTTCAAGGATATGATCGCCCGCCTGCGCCCCCATCTGGTCCACCATCGAGGCGTATTTGACGATCTGCGCCTTTTCCAGACTTTCCTGTCCGGTGTCGAACTTGGCGCTGGAATAGGTCATCGTATCATCAAGCCAGAGGCTGTAGAAATCATTGCCCAGATCATAGTGGTGGCTGATATTCTTGCGCGCCTGCTTTTTGGTATTCGCGCGCAGGAAGTGCCGCAGCTTTTCAAAGGCGCGCACAAAAACCATGCCGGGATAGCCGTCAAACATCTCGTCATTATCGGCATGCATGACATCCATGAAGGCCATCAGGTCAGGCGTGCTCCACCAGCCGTCCAGATAGGCATCGGTGAAACCCAAATCACCCTCGCGGATCAGGCGGCCAAAGCAATCGGGGTTATGGATATGCATCTCACCCACCGGACCGGGGTTTTTGCCCTCGGCCCTGAAAATGCGCCCGTCGGGCAGGACGATATCCAGCCGGCCCTTGTTCATGCGCTGCGCCACGGCAAATCCACGTGCAAAATAGCGCGGCAGGTCGGTCTGGTTTTCTGTACTGGTCAGGATCATCCGCATCTCCATTGGGCGGTTATTCTTTTTATACACGCAGCAGCAATCGCTCAAGTTTCGAATTGCAAAGGAAAAAACAAACCTAGAACCCGCGATTTTCATACGCGGTCAAAGCCGCCTTTCGTCCCTCATCCGCAGCCACGACCGGCGCGGGATAGGTGTCGTCAGGCGACAACCGCCACTGCCTTGGTATTGCATCAAAATAGGACAGCGCGGTATCCGAGGGCCTGCTGCGGTCCTCGGCGATCCATTGGGCCACATAATCGCGCTTTTTGTCGAATTTGTCGAGTTGGCTGACAGGGTTGAACACGCGGAAATAGGGTGCCGCATCCGGCCCCGACCCCGCCGCCCATTGCCACCCCATCGCATTCGAGGCAGGGTCCCAGTCGATCAGACAGTCCTCGAACCATTTCTGACCGATCTTCCAATGACTTAGAAGATGCTTTGTCAGGTAGGATGCCACGATCATCCGGCCCCTGTTGTGCATCCGTCCGGTCACATACATCTCGCGCATGGCAGAATCGACGAATTGAATGCCGGTACGCCCCTGTTTCCAGGCGACGACATGGGGATGATCCTCATCCTCGTTCCAGCCGAACCTGTCCCAATCGGGCTTCCAGTTGCCGTCCAGCAGATGCGGTGTGTGAAACATCAGGTGGTAGGCAAACTCGCGCCATACCAGTTCCTTGAGGAATGTCTCGGCCCCGGCCTTGCCCTCTTGCATCGCCCGCTGTCCGGCGTGCCAGCATTGATGGGGGCTGATCTCGCCCAAGGCCAAATTCTCGGACAAAAGCGAGGTGCCCGCCACATGCGGCTGGTCGCGCGTGGTGTTGTAGCGATCGACCCAGCCATCAATGAACGTGGCAAGCCGGTCCTGCGCCGCCTGTTCGCCCAGTCTGACATGCGGGCGCACAATGGCAGCACCGCGATCCATCGCGGCCCCGAGGTGCCAATCCTCCAGCCTGTCCGAGGCGGGCCATGCCTTAGGCGCGGGCACCTTTGACGGGGCCGCGAGCGGGCTGTCCACGTCGCGGTTCTTCACGCTATTCCACATCGGCGTATAAACGCGGTAATAGCCGCCAGTCTTGGTTTGCACTGTCCATGGCTCGAACATCAGATGGCCACCAAAACTGCGCGCATCAATCCCGTCCTGCCGTAGCGCATCCTTTACGTCACTGTCACGCGCCTGCGCCTGCGGATCATAAAGGCGCGACCAGAACACAGCCCCGGCGCCAGTGTCGCGGATCAGATCGCGCAGCACCTCAAGCACGGGACCGCGCCGCAGGATCAGCCTGCTGCCCATGCCGCGCAGCACCTTGTCAAAGCTGTCCAGCCCCAGCCCCAGCCGCCACTTGGGCGCTGCCCCAAGCGAGGCCACGCTGTCATCATGGATGAATACAGGTATGACGGGTCCACCCCGTGCCACCGCTGCCGTCAAAGCAGGATGGTCAGTCAGCCGCAGGTCACGCCTGAGCCAAATAAGTGCCGGTAATGGGTCTGCCACGCTGCCGCCTTGGTTCTTGCTTTAGTACGATACGGTCCAGAACCCTGATCGGATTAAACAATCTCGTCCAGCGCAGACATCAGACGATCCATATCTGATTGGTCAGTGTAATGCACAAAACTCAGGCGCAACACCCCGCGTGCTGTATCGACACCCATTCCCTGCAAGGCGCGTCCCGCATAAAAGTCACCGCCCCCCGCCATAATGCCCAGCGGGGCCAGCTGTTCGGCCAGCTCGCGGCCCGTATGGCGGGTTTCGATCGCCACTGTGGGCGCGCGGTCTGCGGCGCGGCGCGGTCCCAGCACGCGGACCGAGTTCTTGGACCCCAGATGATCCAGCAGCGGCTGCAGCAGCCGCACCTCATGGTCACGCATCAGATCGTGCACACCACTCGCGCGTTGCGCGGGGGCGCCTGTCAGCCCGTGATGGTCTGCCAGCGCGTCGATATAATCGGCCATCCCCGCGCAGGCTGCGATCTGGGCATGATCCGGACCCGCGGGGGTAAAGCGTTTATAAAGCGCATCGCCGTTGAACACATGGCCCTGATTGGGAAGTTGCTGGCCAAGTGCGCGACGGATCACCATCAGCCCCTGATGCGGACCATAGGTTTTATAGGCCGAGAACAGATAGATATCCGCCCCCATCAGCCCCACATCGGGAAAGCCGTGCGGTGCATAGCTGACCCCGTCCACGCAGACAAAAGCACCTGCGGCATGGGCCAGTGCTGTGATTTCCACGACCGGATTGATCTCGCCCACCACGTTGGAGCAATGCGGAAAGCAGACAAGTCTGACATTTTCATCCAGCAGGTTCTCCAGATCCTCGGGGTTCAGATGGCCCGTTTGGGGATCATGCCGCCATTCGCGGATCTCGATCCCCGCATCGGCCAGTCGCCGCCACGGGCCGGAATTGGCCTCGTGATCCTGATTGGTGACGATGATCGCCTCGCCGGGTTTCATCCATTGGCGGAAGGCCTGCGCCAGAACGTAAGTATTGGCCGTGGTGGAGGGACCAAAGGACAGTTCGTCCTTTTCGACGCCCAGCATGGCGGACAAGCGGCTGCGCGCCTCGTCCATTTCGGCGCCGCCCAGTCGGCTGGCCTCATAGGGACCATAAGGTTGCACCTTGCGCGTCGTATAGAACCGCGTCAGCCGGTCGATCACCGCCCCGCATGTGTAAGAGCCGCCAGCATTCTCGAAAAAGCTCTGGCCTTGCAATGCGTCGACCGCAAAAGCGGGAAACTGCGCACGTACGAATTCCACATCCAGTGTCATCATTGTCCCCGTTGTTTTTTACCGAGACTGTGATGGTCCCGCCGCGCGGCGTCAAGCACCGGTGCGGCGGGACGCCGGGTCACGCGTTTACATCGACCACAACACGGCCCCGCACCTGTCCGCGCAGGATCTCGGCCCCCAGTTCGGGCAGATCTGCCAGTGTCGCGGGCTGCACCATCGCCTCCAGCTTGTCCATCGGCAGGTCGCGGGCAATCCGCGCCCATGCTCTGACGCGGTTGTCATAGGGTTGCAGCACAGAATCGATGCCCAGCAGGTTCACACCGCGCAACAGAAAAGGCACCACTGTTGTGGGCAGACCCGCACCACCCGCCAGACCCACAGCGGCAACAGAAGCGCCGTATTTCATCTGCCCCAGCACCCGTGCCAGCATGGCACCACCCACAGCATCGACACAGCCTGTCCATGTCTCGGATTCCAGTGGGCGCTTGACGGTTTCGGCCAGTTCCGCGCGCGGCACAATGCGGGTCGCGCCAAGTCCGCGCAGGTAATCCTCGGTTTCGGGCCGTCCGGTGACAGCCGCCACCTCGTGCCCCAATGCGGCAAGGATCGCCACTGCGACCGATCCCACGCCCCCCGCAGCACCCGTCACCAGCACCTCGCCATGCCCCGGCGTCAACCCGTGATCCTCCAGCGCCATGACCGCCAGCATCGCGGTAAAGCCTGCCGTGCCCACCGCCATCGCCGCGCGCGTGCTCAGCCCCTGCGGAAGCGGCACCAGCCAGTCGGCGCGCACGCGGGCTTTCTGGGAATACCCGCCCCAATGCGCCTCGCCGACGCGCCAGCCGGTCAGCACCACCTTGTCACCGGGGCTATAGCGCGGATCGCTTGAGGTTTCGACCGTGCCCGCAAAATCGATCCCCGGCACATGCGGGTAATTGCGCACCAACCCGCCACCCGGCCCGATGCACAGCCCGTCCTTGTAGTTGACGGTCGAGTATTCCACCGCCACCGTCACCTCGGCCTGCGGCAAGTCTGCCTCGCTGATCTGTTGTACTGCGGCGCTTGTCTTGCCGTCCTCGTCCTTTTCAACAACCAATGCGTTGAACATGGCGCGTGCTCCTTTTTTGTTGGCAGGCCGGGGATCAGCCCCTGCCTTCTTCTTGCATCAAATATCCAAATAGCGGCCTGTCACAGCCATGGTCCGTCCTGTGGCATGAAGAACAGATCCGAGACGGGCGCCTTTGCACCCGCGGCGGTCAGCATGGCATGGATCTGTCCGCGGTGATGGGTCTGGTGGTTGAACATATGCATGACCAAGGCCCCGACAGGACGGGTTACATCCTGCTTCATAAAGCCGGAATACCACGTCAGATCACCGACCAGTTCCAGTGCTTGCAGCTTTTCGGCCCAGAGCAGGATACGCCCGTCCATACGGAAGCGTTCGGCACTCCATACGGAATAGGTTGGTGTGATCGTGGTGCTGCCCTCGATCCCGCCTTCAGGTGGCTCCTGCCCCTGAAACCGTGCCATCCACATCCGGTCAGCCCACAGGATATGGTTCGCCGTTGCCATGACCGAGCCGAAAAACGCCCCGCGATCAGCACGCAGCGCCTCGTCGCTCATGTCGTCCATCGCCGCCTTCATCTGGCGGTTCTGCCATGCGTTATAGCGCGCCATGGTCAATGCGTAGCCCGGGTTAATCATGCGTCGCCTCCCTTCCCTGCCGGATCAGCGCGGTCCGTGCCAGTCGATCTGGCAGATCTCGGCGCTGCGCCCGTCGAAATCCCACACACGGCCAAAGGCGCGCACACGGCCCTTGGTGGCGGTGGCCACTGTGATATCCGGCCCCATCCAGTATTCCGTATTGGTCACGACGATTTCCTGATCGGGGTCTTTACCCGCCACCGGCACCACCTCGCCGTGGATTGCCTTGCCGACCATCAGACGGCGCGTCTTGCCTTCGGTCTCGAAAATCACGGGTGCGCGTTCAGCCCCCAGAAACTCGCTGACCAGCACCTTGAACAGGCCCGTGGTGCCCCGTGCCGCGCCCGAGAAGATATTGACCAAACCGTCATAGGCCGCGTCCGAGGCGCGCTCATCAATATAGGCCGCCGCTTTCCAGTTGCCGCGCGCCATCATGCCGGGGATTTCCAGCAAAAGCCCCATGTTCAGGCCCGAGATATCCTCGTCGCCGTAATGCCCCTCGTCGATGCGGATGCCGGACCATGCCTGACAATAGCCCTCGGTCGGCGCGTGTTTTCCCAATGACACGACGCAGGGGCAGAAAACCGTGCAGTTGCAGTTCAGGATCAGCTCGCCCTTGATCGCCCAAGGCACTGTTCCGACTGCGTTTTGATCCAAAGCCATGTTTCTCTCTCCCTTAGATGGCGCGTAGCGCCAGTGTTGTTGCGGACAGGATCAGAACCGCCCCCAAAGGCCGCGTCAGGATACGACCGTATCGAGGCAGTTTCTCGATCACCATGATCAGGGTCGCCAACCCCATGAAGGCGATATTCATCACACCGCCCACAAAGGCCAGAAGCATCAAGGCCCAGCAACAGCCCAGACAGACCAACCCAAGGCGCAAGCCGTTGCGCAATGGGCCTTCTTCCCAATGGGCCATGAAAAAGGTCAGCGGAGCGCGGCATTTGCTCAGGCACGCCTCCTTGACCGGCGAAAACTGGTAAAGCCCTGCCACCAGCAACAGACCCGCCGACAGCCAGACCGACATGCTGTCGCCAAAAGCGCTGACCAAACCTGCGGTGAAAAGGCCCATTTGCAAGGCACCCGCCAGTAGCGAAAAGCCCAGCCAGACGGACAGATAGCCCAGCACCAGCGCACCAAAGCGAGTTTGCGTGCTGCGGCCCAGATCGTCATAGGTGGCAAAGGCTGGCAGCGCGGTCGGGGCCATCATCGCCGCCGCCATCAGCGCCCACATCAGCACAACGCGCCCGAATCCGGCTGCATCCGGCGTGACGGTGCACAGGCTTTCCCAGAAATCCGCGCCAAATATCCGCGCCGAGGCGCGCAGATCGGCAGGCAGCGCCATGGCATAGAGGATTATCCATGATGCCAGAATCAGCCCGAACAGCGCCAGCCAATGCGGTGCGCCCATCGCTCTGATCCGGTCTGACAGCATGTCCCCTCCTGCTTTGGCCCCAATAAGTCAGAGAACCGCGCAAGGCGCAAACCCCCAATCGTTTCGGTTTCACCGCCCGAACCGCCCTGACCGCAGCCTGATGTCCGAGGACCGGTTTTTTTGCGCCTTGGTGCAAGCGCCCGCATTTGCCCTCTTCAAAAGCGCAGGCCCATGCCCTATATTAAACTTGTCTGGCAACAGACTATGGACATAAACGCGCTCGTAATACGCGGATCGGACCCGGGGGCGGTACCCGGCAGCTCCACCAAAACCCGCTCATTTGGCGGCAATGGGGCTGAAACAGGATCGACGAACGTCTAAAGGGGTTATGCTTTGTCTCGGTGAGGTACCACCGTTATCGGTCCGAAAAGTACAATTGCAAATGACAATCGTGCTCCGGTAGCAATGGCCGCGTAAGCGGTCGGCGATATCGAAACTTAAGTCCTGAGGCTTAGCAGTTTCAGGCGGGGTTCGCAGGCACCTGGCAACAGAAGCCTGCACTTTCCCTCTCTTTTAGCCGGTATTGCATTACATGCTTCATGGCGCTGTTACCCCGGTATCGCAGGACTGGTCTTGCAGGCAGGTCTCTATGGTTTATGCCTTGCAGCATATTGCCAAGGAGCAGGACCGATGCGCCAGACCCCGACCTATGCCGAGTTGATCCACGTCTTTGGCCGCATCGGGTTGCTGTCCTTCGGCGGACCTGCGGCACAGATCGCATTGATGCAGCGCGAACTGGTCGAGGAACACGACTGGCTGGATCAGGGCCAGTTTCTAAGGGCGCTGTCCTTTTGCATGCTGCTGCCGGGGCCAGAGGCGATGCAACTGGCCACATATGCCGGATGGCGCTTGCGCGGCACAGGCGGTGGCCTCATCGCGGGCGGGCTGTTCGTGTTGCCCGGTGCGCTGGTGATTTTCGCACTGGCCCTTGCCTATGCCAGCTATGGCCAGCTTCCCGTGGTGCAGGCATTGTTTCTGGGCATCAAGGCCGCCGTAGTGGTGATCGTGCTGATGGCCCTGCGCGGTTTGGCCGCGCGCGCCTTGCGGGGCCGGATGGATGTCGTGATCGCGGGGCTGTCTTTTGCGGCGATCTTCCTTTTGCAACTGCCCTTCCCGCTGATCATCGCGCTGGCCGCCCTTTGGGGCTATGTCACCAGCACGGTGCAAGATACGACCACACCAAAGCCCGCATCCGTCCCTTTGCGCCAGACAGTATCAACCGCAGCGGTCTGGCTGGCGCTGTGGCTTGTGCCCTTGACGCTGTTGGTCTGGCTTGAGGGCGGATTGCTGGCCGATCTGGCGCTGTTCTTCTCGACCCTTGCGGTTGTCACCTTTGGCGGGGCTTATGCCGTGCTGGCCTATATGACCCAAGCCGTGGTGACCGATTTCGGCTGGCTTAGCACCGCGCAGATGATCGACGCGCTGGGGCTGGCCGAAACCACACCGGGTCCGCTTATTCTGGTCACGCAGTTTGTGGGAATATTGGCAGGGATCGCACAGGGTGGTGCCGGGCTGGGGATCATGGCAGGGATCGTGACCCTGTGGATGACCTTCACCCCCTGCTTTTTGTGGATATTTACCGGGGCCTCTTATATCGACGCGCTGTCACATCGGCCCCGCCTGCGCGGCGCGCTGGCCAGCATCACTGCCGCCGTGGTGGGCGTGATCCTCAACCTGTCGCTGTGGTTCGCACTGCATGTGATCTTTGCCGATGTCAGTCTGACGCGCTTTGGTCCTTTGCCCGTCTGGGACAGTTTCCAGTGGCAGGCTGCGGCGCTGACAGCATTGGCCTTGCTGCTGCACCTGCGTCTGGCACTGCCGCTTCCCGGCTTTCTGGCTGTGATGGCAGTGGCTGGATTTGCATTAAGTCTGGCACCTTTCTGACGGGTTGCCCGTACAGGACGCGTTTTTTTGCAGTGATCGTCTTTTTTGCCCTGCCCGTCTTTTGTTTTACCCCGAATCCCCTATGCTGAAATCCCAATTCCAAGGAAAACCGATATGTCGCGCACCATCGATTACGGCAACCTGATGCATCGCGCGATGCGCAGTTTGATTCAGGAAGTCCTAGAAGATGTGGCAGCACATGGCCTGCCAGGGGCGCATCATTTCTTCATCACCTTCGACACAACGCATCCACAGGCCAAGCTGGCCAACTGGCTGCGCGACCGCTATCCGACCGAAATGACGGTGGTGATGCAGCACTGGTACGACAATCTTGACGTGCAGGATGATGGATTTTCGGTCTCGCTGAACTTCGGAGAGAACCCCGAACCGCTCTATATCCCCTATGATGCGATCAAGACCTTCGTCGATCCTTCGGTGGAATTCGGCCTGCGCTTCGAGACGCATAGCAGCGATGACGAAGATGACGATGAGGACGGGGATGATGACGATCCCCGCGATCCGTCCGGCGGTCATAAGGAAGCCGAAGTGGTGCGTCTGGATACATTCCGGAAATAGGCGCAATTTGCAGCGGTTTTACGGGCCTAATCCAGTATGCGAAAGCATACAATATTGATCTTGCCGACCGTTACGGTATGAGGGGCGCATATCCATCGCAAAGGGCAAGGCCATGACCACAATCCGCATTGAGACCGACAGTTTCGGGCCTCTGGACGTTCCCGCCGACAAATACTGGGGCGCACAGACACAACGCTCGATCCAGAATTTCCCGATCGGGTGGGAACGACAGCCGATCGCCATCGTGCGGGCGCTGGGCGTGATTAAAAAGGCCGCCGCCATCGTCAACGAGAGTTTTGGCGATCTTGAAGCAGACTTGTCCCGCGCCATCCAGAACGCAGCGCAAGAGGTGATCGAGGGCAAGTTTGACGACAACTTCCCGCTTGTTGTCTGGCAGACAGGATCGGGCACCCAGTCGAACATGAACGCGAACGAGGTGATCTCGAACCGCGCAATCGAGATGATGGGCGGGGTCATGGGATCGAAGTCGCCCGTTCATCCCAATGACCATTGCAATATGGGCCAATCCTCCAACGACACCTTCCCCACCGCAATGCATGTCGCCATCGGCATGATGGCGCGCGATACCCTGCTGCCGGGACTGCGCAAGCTGCATGCGGCGCTGGCTGCAAAATCCGAGGAATTCAAGGATATCATCAAGATCGGACGCACCCATACGCAGGATGCGACCCCCTTAACTTTGGGCCAAGAATTCGGCGGTTACGCGCATCAGGTCAAAAAGGGGATCGAACGTGTCGAGGCGTGCCTGCCCGACATCTACGAACTGGCACAAGGCGGCACGGCTGTCGGCACAGGGCTGAACACCCGCAAAGGCTTTGCCGAAAAGGTCGCCGCCGAGATCGCGGCCATCACCGCCCTGCCCTTCATCACCGCACCCAACAAGTTCGAGGCGTTGGCCGCGCATGACGCGATGGTCATGTTCTCGGGCGCGCTGAAAACCGTCGCGGGATCGCTGTTCAAGATCGCCAACGACATGCGTCTGCTGGGCTCCGGCCCCCGTTCCGGTCTGGGCGAGCTGATCTTGCCGGAAAACGAGCCCGGATCGTCCATCATGCCCGGCAAGGTCAACCCGACACAGGCTGAGGCGCTGACCATGGTCTGCGCCCATGTCATGGGCAATGATGCGGCCGTGGGGTTCGCAGGATCGCAGGGGCATTTCGAGCTGAATGTCTATAACCCGATGATGTCCTATAACGTATTGCAATCCATGCAGCTTCTGGGTGACGCCGCAGGCAGTTTCACCGACAATATGGTGGTTGGCACGCAGGCCAATATTGCGCGGATCGACAAGCTGATGAAGGAGTCGCTGATGCTGGTGACGGCGCTGGCACCGACGATCGGCTATGACAACGCGACCAAAGTGGCCAAGACCGCGCATAAGAACGGCACCACGCTCAAGGAAGAAGCCATCGCGCTGGGCCTTGTGGATGCCGAAACCTTTGACCGGGTCGTACGTCCCGAAGACATGATCGGCCCCAAAGGGTGAACACCCCGGTCAATCTGAACCGTGTGCGAAAAGACAAGGCGCGGGCCGAAAAACAGGCCCGCGCGACACAGAATTCCGTCAAATACGGACGCAGCAAGGCTGACAAAAAGCTTGAAGAGGCCAAAGCCGCGCAGATTGAGCGCGGTCTGGACGCGCATCGCAAAGAGCCATGACAGGCGGTCCGGTCAAACATTCCCTGACCTTGCGCGGGCACCGCACGAGTGTGTCGCTCGAGCCTGATTTCTGGCAGGCATTTCGCGATATTGCCGCCAGTAATGATATTGCTATCAATGTTTTGGCGGCGCAAATTGATGCATCACGCGAAGCTGATATCGGGCTGGCATCTGCCATACGGGTCTATGTGTTGCGTCATTATCGCGGGCCCGCATCTTAACGCGATCTTTACCCGATTCATGCCATTGTCGCTGGATGAGCGATTTGACCCCATTCCTGTCACCCGAGCTGTGGATGCGCCGCATTTTCGATGCCAAGGCCGCGCGTGATGGTGGCGTTGTCAGGCGTAGTCTTGACGATGTGGAACGGATTATGGGGCGTGACCGCTTTGAAAGCGAATTGATCCGGCGCGGCCACCATGCCGTTGAAAACGGCAGGACAGATCGTGATTTTCTGCAAGAATCAACCGATCCGGTTGCTGCTATGATGATGCGCCTGATCTGGACACAAAAATTCTCTGCAGAGTTTTTGCCAAAACTCTGGTCAAGAGTTTTGTCCCTCTCGCGGCGTGATGCGCAACCATATCCCATCTTTCGCCCGCACCGTCAGATGGGCGACAGGCACGGGCACGCTGTCCGCGACAGCCTCGAACCGGAACGCACGCACCAGCATCGACAGGATAAGGGGACCCTCGACCATGGCAAAGCCTGCGCCGGTGCACACCCGCGCCCCGGCGGAAAAAGGAATGAACGCGTCGCGCAGGCAGGTCTTTCCATTCTCGCTGCCCCAGCGCGCCGGATCAAAGCCGTCAGGATTGTCCCACAACCGCGTGTGTCGGTGCAGATGCCACGGGCTGATCACGATCTGCGCGCCGGGTGCCACATCACGGTCGCGCAAGCGTTCCGGGCATGTCGTCTCGCGGACCATCATCGGGACGGGTGGATAAAGCCGCAACGCCTCGCGGAATACGTCGCGGCTGATCTGCAGGCGCGCCATGACCGAAAAATCCGGCAATGCCATAACCTGCGCCTCATCGGCGATCCGGTCCTGCCAGTCGGGATGGGTCGCCAGCAGATACAATGTCCAGGCCAGCGCAGACGCGCTGGTTTCATGCCCGGCCAGAAAGAAGATCGCCACCTGATCCGCCATCTCGTCGGTGCTGAAATGGGCTCCAGTTTGCGGGTCGGCGGTCGTCATGATCTTGGTGGCCAGATCATCAGGTGCCGTTCCGGCGTCGATCTCGTTTCTGCGCGCAGCGGTCAGCGCGGTGATCAACCCGCGGATGGCTGCAGCGGTGCGCTTTGTGCTGCGGCGGTGAAAGCGCGGCGCCCAGCGTGGCAGGGGCACGAATGCCGCGATGTTCAGGATAGGCTGGCTGCGCTGATAGGCGCGAAATTCATGAAACACACGGGATGCGGTCTCGTTCTCGATCGGGATCGAAAACAGCGTCCGAAAAATTACGTCAGCCGCGACATGGCTGGTGACTTCCTCAACCTCGATCGGGGTTTGGTTGTTCGCGGTGACGCGCAATCCCAGCCGGTCTACAGAGGCTTGCGCCGCGTCCCACATCGCCGGAAAGGTATCGCGCAGACGCCCGCCCTCAAAGGCCGGATCAATGATCCGCCGCTGCCGCTGCCAGACGTCGCCGTTTGTCAGAAAGACGGAATTGCCCAACAAAGGGCGCAAACCTTCGGCGATGCGGGTGGATTTGGGAAAATCGCGGGGGCGGTCTTTCAGCACCAGCCTGACAAGTTCGGGCTGGTTGGTCAGGTAGGACCGAAAGAAAGGGGTGCGAAACTCGGCCATCCACGCGCGGTAAAGACGCGCGGGTTGGGCAGACAGGATATCATCGCGAAACAGGCGCATATAGCGCCAGAGCGTCACCTTGTCGGGACGCACCGCAGGTTTGGGGGGGATGGGTGTCATGCGGCCACCGAGACATGGCCTGATACGGCCTTTTCGATGCGCGACTTTGATGCTGCGCGCCCGTGATAGCGTGCGGCAAGCGGGACCGGACCGGCCGTGATAGCGAAATAGTCGTAATCGCCCGGTCGGTCAAAGGCACACAGATATTGGAAATGCAGCCGGAAAAAGCGCCAGCGCAGTTCTTTCCACCGCGCAGGGCTGAGGGTTTGTGTGAAGGCCGCAGACAGAACAAGCGGCCATCGCTTGCCCTGCCGCGCGACCCCCGAGACCGAGACCGGATCGCACAGCGCGAAGGCGCAGCCATCGCCGGGTGCGGTGACATCGACCCATGTCAGGGCATCGCTTTCGCTGAGATATTGCAAATCTGCCCGCAGGCGCTGTGCGTCCGGCAGGAACGACAGCATCGGCACGACCTGCCCCAATGACAGGAAAGCCAGATCAGGCCCGTCTTGCGGCACACGACCCGCGCGGATCAGGTCGGCCAGTACCGACACCGCCAGATGCGCGCCCGAGGAATGACCCACGACAAGCACCTCGTCCACAGGCTCTTGCAGCGCGGCGGCAACAGCTTCGCCGAAGGTTTGCATCCGGTCCTCGAGTGCGGGCGGATTGGCCCCGCGCAGATGGGCCGAAAACGCATAATCATGCATCAGGTAATAGGCAAAGAAACGTCCGTCCCGCGCCCGGAACCAGCGCAGCACGGACCATCCGGCACCGGCCGCTGCCAGCCATGCGCCAAACTGCACGACAGTTCCCGCCAAGCTGTTGTTCCATCCGCTCAGGTCAAGGCCCACAGAAGTCAACCGGATCACCAGCCAACCCGCCAGCAGGGCAAGACCAAGTTGCGCCAGCAGAAAGACCACCGGATAGAGTGCGGCAATCACCGGCCCCTTGCGCAACCGCATCAGCCGCGCCAGCGCACCACTGCCGATATAGACCCAAGCCGTACGCAGCAGTTGCAGATAGGTGGCGGGGATCGTGTTCGACATGCTGTCGCGCACGATATCGGACCAGACAAGGACCTCGCATGTCATCTGCACCGGATCAGGGCCGAATTGCCCATCGACCTGCCAGCCATAGGTGCCGCCATCGTTTTTGGGCCGCAGCGTGATCCCGTATCCCGAAATGGCGGCCTGCGCCGCGCCTTCCTTGCGATAAAGCTCGCGGTAGCGGCGCGGATGGATCGGATCATAGCCGGGGATATAGAACACCCTGCGCCGCAAGACTTTTTTCGGGGACATACTGCTCATCCGGACCTCGTTACCACAGCCATGGTAACGCAGCTTTCCGGCAGGTGTAAGGCATTTGCGGGGCGCAGTGAGCCCGCAGGGCGGTCAGCCCAGCACGGCCAGCGCCGGAAAGGTTTCCAGCAGCCAGAACGAAAAGGCCGAGAACCCACCCGTCAGCATCATCAAACCGATGGTCCAGAGCAAGAGCCCCATGACTTTCTCGATCCGGTCCATATGGCGTTTCATCCAGCCCATCACCCCTGTCAGCCGCGGCAGGAAGGCCGCAACCAGCAGGAAAGGGATACCAAGCCCTGCGGCATAGATACCCAAAAGGAAAGTGCCACGCGTCACAGAGGCCTCGGACGCGGCAATCGACAGAATCGCGCCCAGTTGCGGACCGATGCAAGGTGTCCAGCCGAAAGCGAAAGCGAGGCCTAGAATATAGGCTCCGAAAGCCGATCCGCCACGGTCGCCCGCATCCAGCCGCGCTTCGCGATCCAGAAAAGGTATGCGGTAGATGCCGATGAAATGTGCACCGAACGTCATGACAAGAACGCCTGCTACCGTGTTGAAATAGCTTTGATATTGCAAGAACGCCACACCGATCGCCGAGGCCGTGAACCCCAGAAACAGAAACACCGTCGACAAGCCCATGACGAAAAACAGCGCAGGCAGCAAGGCGCGGTTGCGCGCGTGGCTTTCATTCTGCAGATCGTTCAGGGACACGCCGCTCATATACGCGAGATAGGGTGGCACGATTGGCAAAACGCAGGGGCTGAGGAATGACAGCACCCCGGCCAGAAGGGCCACAAACATTGCGGGCAGCAAGCCTGCATCTATGATTTCGATTCCGAACATGCAAAAGACTTACGGCATCCTGCGGGCAAGGTCACGCGCGCCTTTGTCACAACCTTGTGGACAGCGCGTGACCCCGCTTCTATGTCACGTGGCATGATGGATGAATCCGAAATTGACGCCACTGGCCTGCTGTGTCCGTTACCGGTGCTGAAGGCGCGCAAAGCGCTTGCGGCAATGCCCGAGGGTGCAGTGTTGCGCCTGCTGGCCAGTGATCCTGCCGCCATTGTCGATGTCCCGCATTTCTGCACGCAGGCAGGTCATGCCTTTCTGGGCCAGCATGACGCAGGCGATCATGTGATCTACCGCCTGCGCAAGGGCACAACCAGCCCAGCCTGACGCCAGCGGCGAACAAGCCATACTCAGGAACGGCCCCAAGAAAAAACCGCCCCGAGGGGCGGTTTTTTGTTTTGCTTTGCCAGACCGGGTTTAGCGGCCCAGTGACCACCAGCCCTTGCGCTTGGGCTTGCCGTCGTCCTCGGCCAGTTCTGCCTTTGGCGCAGCAGCAGCTTTCGCTGGCACTGCTGTCCGGGCCACAGGCTCCTTGGGTGCCTCTGGCGCACTTGTTACAGGCTCTACTGCTTGGGCAACGGGTACCACAGATTCAGTCGGCTTGCTGTCAACCTCGACAACCGCATCCTTTGCAGGTTTGGCTGCACGGCTGCGCGTGGGCTTTTTGACAGCGGGCTTGTCCGCCACCGCTTCGCCTTCGACCACGTCCGCTGTTGCAGCGGCGGCTTTGGCCGTTGCTGCGCGGGTCGGGGCTTTGGGCGTTGCAGCCTTGGGGGACGCAGCCTTGGCCGTGGTCGCCTTCGGCTTGGCCGGCGCCCGTGGTTTGGCGGGTGCCTTGGTCGCGGCCTTGTCCGATCCTGTGTCCGTCTTGGTGGCGCGGCTGGATGTGGACCTTGTGCGCGTCACCGTCTTGCGTGGTGCCTTTTCGGCACCGGCATCCCCGGCGGGTGCATCGGTCACGTCGTCTACGTTGGCGGCGACGGGCGCATCACTGGCAGGTGCTGGCGTTGTCTCAGCGCCTGCGTCATCCGCAGCATCGTCGCCATCATCCTCGTCAGAGCCATTCTCATAGCCGTTCTCGCCATCGACGCTGGATTTGGACCGGCTCCGCCGCCGGCGACGCCGCCGCTTTTTGGGCTTGCCGTCTTCATCTGTCGTCTCGGTCGGGCGCGGGCTACGTTCTGCCTGCTCTGTGCGTTCAGCCGGAGCTGCTGCTGCCGCTGCTGCGGCTTCTTCCGCTTCCTCGGCCTCTTCCAGATCCCATGCCGATACACCATTGCCGATCTCGTCCATCGAGGACGAATCGACCGATACGATCTGCGGCAGTTCGACAACCACACGCGTGGCGGTCTTGAACTTCTCCATCGTGAAATCAGGGCTGATCAGCGTGGGATCACCTTCGATGCGCACGGACAGGCCATAGCGCCCCTCGATCTGGGCAATGTGGTCGCGTTTCATGTTCATCAGATAGTTGGAGATGCCCACCGGTGCCTTGACCAGCACCTCGCGCGAACGGCGGCGCACGCCTTCTTCCTCGATCTGGCGCAGGATCGACAGCGACAGGTTGTCATCCGAGCGGATCAAACCGGTGCCGTGGCAATGCGCGCAAGGCTGGGTTGTGGCCTCGATCATACCCGGACGCAAACGCTGGCGCGACATTTCCATCAGGCCAAAGCCGCTGATCCGGCCCACCTGGATGCGGGCGCGGTCGGTTTTCAGCTTGTCCTTGATCTTCTTTTCCACGGCGGCGTTGTTGCGACGCTCGTCCATGTCGATGAAGTCGATCACGATCAGACCAGCCAGATCGCGCAAGCGCAGCTGGCGGGCCACTTCCTCGGCGGCTTCAAGGTTGGTCTTGAGGGCAGTTTCCTCGATCGAGCCTTCCTTTGTGGCACGGCCCGAGTTGACGTCGATGGCGACAAGCGCCTCGGTCACACCGATCACGATATAGCCGCCCGATTTCAGTTGTACCGTCGGGTTGAACATCGAGGACAGATAGCTTTCGACCTGATGGCGCGCGAAAAGCGGCATCTGGTCGCGGTAATGCTTCACGTTGACCGCATGGGACGGCATGATCATTTTCATGAAGTCCTTGGCGATGCGGTAACCGCGCTCGCCCTCGACCAGAACCTCGTCGATCTCGCGGCTGTAAAGATCGCGGATCGAGCGTTTGATCAGATCGCCCTCTTCATAGATTTTCGCGGGCGCGATGGATTTCAGCGTCAGCTCGCGGATCTGTTCCCACAGGCGCAGCAGGTATTCGTAGTCGCGCTTGATCTCGGTCTTGGTGCGCTTGGCACCGGCTGTCCGCACGATCAGACCGGCACCCAACGGCACGTCGATCTCGTTGGCGATTTCCTTGAGCTTCTTGCGGTCCACGGCATTGGTGATCTTGCGGCTGATCCCGCCGCCACGCGCCGTGTTCGGCATCAGCACGCAATAGCGCCCTGCCAGCGACAGATAGGTGGTCAGGGCCGCGCCTTTGTTGCCACGTTCTTCCTTGACGACCTGCACCAGCAGGATCTGACGGACCTTGATGACTTCCTGGATCTTGTAGCGGCGCGCACGGGGTTTGCGCACAGGACGAATATCGTCGGCATCGTCCTCATCGGCAATGGATTCGATGCTGTCATCGCGCTCCATTGTTTCGACCAGACCGTCATCGTCCTCGTCGTCATTGATCTCGTCGTCGTTGGTGGTGTCGTCATGGGTGGTGTCGTCGACCGGCTCTTCGACCGGTGTGTCGCCCACGACTTCCATAGGCGAGGTGCCCTCGGCGACATCAACCTCATCAAGGTCGATCGTCTCCATTCCGGCGATTTCATCGCCTTCGGTGTCACGCGTGGCAACGGCATCATCGGTGTCACGCGTGGCAACGGCATCATCGCTTTTGACCGATTCAGAACGGCTGCGTCCGCCAGAGCGGGTGCGAGACCGGCCAGAACGGGGCTTTTCATCCTCGTCCTCGCGGCGTTGCGCGTCGGCATAGGCCTGTTCTTCTTCCATCAGGGCCTTACGGTCCGCGACGGGGATCTGGTAATAATCCGGATGGATCTCGGAGAAGGCCAGAAAACCGTGACGGTTTCCGCCGTAATCCACAAAAGCCGCTTGAAGCGAGGGTTCGACCCGCGTCACTTTTGCCAGATAGATGTTACCAGCTAGCTGGCGTTTGTTTTCAGATTCAAAATCAAACTCTTCGACTTTGTTTCCATCCACCACAACGACGCGGGTTTCTTCCGCGTGTGTGGCGTCGATCAGCATTTTCTTGGCCATTTTTTCCAATTGCACAGCGGCGCAACCCCGATCCCGGAGGATGGAGGTCTTGCGGCATGTGTCTGTCAAGGGCGAGGGAAATGGCACGCGCACGCCGTCCGGTCATTCTGCATTGCCCAAACAAGGGCATGTGCCCCGTTGGGGGCATGATGATGGGATCAGTTGTTCTCGCGCGCCTCATCGCGTTTCTTCTCCGACGCCCGCATGTCATGGGGCGCCCGTTAAGGGCCTTCTCCGCCCCGCTTGCGCGAGGGGTTCGGGGGTTCGTCAGTCCCGTTTCCAGGGCTCAATCGGTCTGCCTCAGCCGTGCCGGAAGATCCTACACAACGCTGATGCAGCGAAACTCTATGGCGGGCCACCTATGGTGCCACAACCCATGGGGCACCATAGCTGCAGGGGGATGGATAAGACAATGGGGAAAATCGTGATGGATGGCAGGCAAGGCGCATTGCCTCGCCTGCCCCGGCCTGTCTGCGGGTCTTTACAGGTAATCCGACCGTTGCAGCGCGTATTTTGCCATTTTTTCGTTCAATGTCCGGCGCGGCAGGCACAGCTCGTCCATGACAGCGGCGATGGAGCCTTTGTGCCGCCGCATCGTGTTGTCGATAAGCATCCGCTCGAAAGCTTCGACATATTCCTTCAAAGGCTTACCTTCGGTTGTCATCACCGGCTGCATTTCCTCGTTGTCGGTCATCAGCAGCGATGCGATCGTGCCTGACCCGCGCCGTGATTGCAGCACCGCGCGTTCGGCCACGTTGATCAGCTGGCGTACATTGCCGGGCCAAGGGGCCTGCAACAGCTGTGCGGCCTCCTGCGCGCTGACTTTGGGGGCATCACAGCCGTAGTCATCGGCAAACTGTTCGGACAGGCGGGTGAACAGCGTCAGGATATCCTCGCCGCGCTGGCGTAGCGGTGGCAGGGTAATCCGCAGCGCGGCCAACCGGTAAAACAGATCGGGCCGCAGCGCATCTTCCGAGGTGCGGTCCTGTTCCTGAAGGTTGCTGATCGCCACGATCCGCGTCTCGGCGGGTACACCCTGCTCGTTGATAAAGCTCATCAGGCGGGCTTGCAGGCTGTCGGAAAGTGCCTCGATATCCTCCAGCACCAGTGTGCCGCCGCGCGCCTCTTCAACGGCAGGCAACTGGCTGTCCTCGGGCATCATCGGACCGAACAGACGCTTGGCCAGCTTGTCCTCATCCATGGCCGCACAGGATATCAGCACAAACTTGCGCCCTGCCCGCGCACCAACGGCATGCAGCGCATGGGCCACAAGCGTCTTTCCCGTTCCGGTTTCGCCATCGATCAGCACATGGCCGTCGGCCTGCCCCAGATCCAGAATATCCTCGCGCAGCCGTTCCATCGCGCCGCTGGTGCCGATCAGTTTTTTCATCAGCTGGCTGCCATCCGACAATTCGCGGCGCAGCGCACGGTTGTCCAGCGTCAGGCGGCGCGTGTTGGTGGCCTTGCGGGCCAATTCGTTCATCCGGTCGGGATTGAACGGCTTTTCCAGAAAGTCGAAGGCCCCCACGCGCATCGCCTCGACCGCCATCGGCACATCGCCATGGCCGGTGATCATGATCACCGGCAATGTGCTGTCGCTGCCCATCAGCTTTTTCAGGAACTGCATCCCGTCCATGCCCGGCATCTTGATGTCGGAAATCACAATGCCCGGATAATCCGGCCCCAATACTTTCAGCGCGTCTTCCGCGCTGGCAAATGTTTCGGTGTCATAGCCGGACAAAGCCAGCCACTGACTGATGGACTGCCGCATATCTTGCTCGTCATCGACGATGGCAATCTTCATACCTTTGGACATAGGGCTTACTCCGCCGCTTCTATTTCGCTGTCATTACCTAAGATCGGAAGTTGAACTTCAAAGACCGCGCCGCCGTTTTTCGCGTTGCGGGCCGTCAATCTTCCCCCAAGGTCGTTCACGATCCCCGAGGAAATGGCAAGACCAAGGCCAACTCCCTCTCCCGGCTTCTTGGTGGTGTAAAACGGCTCGAACAGGCTGTCGAGGTCCTTGATCCCCTCGCCGTTGTCACGCACCGTCAGGCTGGCGGTTTCCCCTGCGGCAAGAATGATGTCGATCTCAGGGTCAGTGACGGTCTGCGTGGCGTCCATCGCATTGCGCAAAAGGTTGATCATCACCTGTTCGATCCGGATGCGATCCCCCATCACCATGACCGGCTGATCCGGCAGGGCGCGGCTGATTCCGATGCGCCGCTGTTTCAGTTGCGGCTCCATCATGGACAGGGCCGAGGCCAGCGCTTCCCCCATATTTACAGGCGTTAGCTGGTCACCGCTCTTGCGGGCATAAGACTTGAGCTGGCGTGTAATGGACCCCATCCGCTCGATCAGATCGTCGATCCGCTGGAACGAGGATAGCGCCTCGTCAGGGCGGTTGCGCCGCAGCAGCAAACGCGCGCCCGCCAGATAGGTTTTCATCGCCGCCAGAGGCTGGTTCAACTCGTGGCTGACAGCCGCCGACATCTCGCCCAGAGCGGCCAGTTTCGAGCTTTGCGCGAGGGTCTGTTCGGCCACGGCCAGCGTCTCCTGGACCTTCTCGCGCTCGGCAATTTCCCGCTGCAGCCTTGCGTTCAGCAAGCGAAGTTCTGCCGACTCGCGCTGGAAAAGCGCCATCCGCAGCGCGTTCTTGCGGCTGGTCAAATAGAAGGCCAGCGCCAAAAGGATCGAGAATCCCATGATCTCAAGCGCCAGCACACCGTTCACGCGCTCGCGCACGCTGTTGTAGGTCGTGAAGCTGGCGATGCGCCAACCCCGAAACGGGATGCGCCCTTCCATGCGGATCACCGCCTCGCCCTTGACATAGGCATCGGCGGGCAAGGCCGTCCAATCGGCTGTAGCCTGAAGCGCGCGCTGGATCGCGCTTTCCGGGGGTTGCTGGGCCAAAGCCTCGGCTTCGGTCATGCCCCGCCAGCGCGGTTCCGTGGCCAGAACAATGATACCTTCGGAATTGGTGACCAGAACAGCGTCCGAGATTCCCGCCCATGCGCGCTCGAATTTTTGCAGATCGACTTCGACGACGATCACGCCAAGCGTCACATTCTGTACCGAAATGCGCCGCGAGTAAGAAAAATGGAAGCTGCCGGATTCGCGACGCTGCACGTTGAAGATCGTGTCATTCGCGCGCAAAGCCTCGATAAAATAGGACTCGCTGCGGTAATTTGTGCCCAGTTTGTTCCGGTCGGTCGAAGCCACCGCCCGCCCGCTCCGATCCAGCAGCATCAACGAGGCCGCACCGATTTCTTCGACGAACGAGATCAGCCTCTGGGTGGAAAGCGCGTAATCTTCGGTCGTCAGCGCGGAAATCAGGCTGGGATCGCGGGACAGTAGCTGCGGAACGATCGCGTTGCGGCGCAATTCGCTCAACAGATTACCGCTGTAAAGCGCCAGACGCAGTTCGGCCCTGTTGCGCGTTGTCTGGGTAAAGCGGTCCGTCAGCAGGTTGTTGGTCACAGCAACGGTCACCACCGCGATCAGCATCAGCGTACCCAGCGCAATACGGGCTCGCCAGCCAAAAGTCCGCGTCGCTCCGGCACCCCGGGCCACGGCATTGGCGGGTTTTCGTCCAGATGATGACGCGCGCACAGTGCTCATGCGGCAAGGATACGCCGAGGCGACCGCGCGCTCAAGTCAAACCGCCGTCAGAGCACCCACGAGACCGGCAAAGATCTGCCTGCCATCGGTGCTGCCATGCGCCTCGTCAGCGGCACGCTCGGGATGCGGCATCATGCCAAGCACGCGGCGGTTCTCGCTCAGCACACCCGCAATGTCACCGGCAGATCCATTGACTGGCGTGGCATAGGTAAAGGCGATGCGATCCTCGGACGTCAGTTGCGCCAAAAGATCGGGGCCGGCAGTGTAGTTGCCATCGTGATGCGCCACCGGAATCCGCAGGATCTGACCCTGCTGGTACCCCGTGGTAAAGGTGCTGTCTGTCGTCGTCACAACCATATCGACGGTGCGGCAGATGAATTTCAGCCCTGCATTGCGCATCAAAGCACCCGGCAAAAGCCGCGTTTCGGTCAACACCTGAAAGCCGTTGCAGATCCCCAGCACATAGCCGCCGCGCCCGGCATGGGCCACCACCGCGCGGCATATCGGCGAATTGGCCGCAATCGCCCCGCAACGCAGATAGTCACCAAAGGAAAAACCGCCGGGAATCCCCACAACATCAACGCCTTGCGGCAGATCCGTATCCTTGTGCCAGACCCGGCTGACACGTGCGCCCGCAGCCTCGAAGGCAACAGCCAGATCGCGGTCGCAGTTCGACCCCGGAAAGGTGATAACCGCCGCGTGCATCAGACGATCTCCACCGTGTAGCTTTCAATCACCGTGTTGGCCAGGATCGCCTCGCACATGCGCGCCACTTCCGCGTGCGCCGCGTCGGCATCGGTGGCCGTCAATTCAAGCTCGATCACCTTGCCCTGACGCACACTCTGAACGCCCTCGAACCCCAGCGTCCTCAAAGCATGGCGCACAGCCTCGCCCTGCGGGTCCAGAACCCCGTTCTTCAGCATGACATGCACACGTGCTTTCATCGGTCAGTCTCCGGTATGGCTGGGCAAAGCGCTTGCCCGCTTCTTCTTGCTTCAAATATCCAAGTGCAACACCCGCTTACAGGTGCCGCAATCTCAGTTGATCAACGTGGGCTTGGTGATCGGCGTGGCATTCTTGGGCATAACGCCCAGACGGCGCGCCACTTCGGAATAGGCATCCGTCAGACTGCCCAGATCGCGGCGGAACACGTCCTTGTCCAGCTTGCGCCCGCTTTCGATATCCCACAGACGGCAGCTGTCGGGGCTGATCTCGTCAGCCACCAGCAGGCGTTGGAAATCGCCCTCATAGACGCGGCCCACCTCGATCTTGAAGTCGATCAGCTTGATGCCGACACTGAACATCACACCGGACAGAAAATCGTTGACGCGCAGTGCAAGGCTCAGAATATCGTCCATGTCCTGCTGGCTGGCCCAGCCGAAGGCGGCGATATGCTCCTCAGTGACCATCGGGTCACCCAGCTTGTCGTCCTTATAGTAATATTCGATGATCGGGCGCGGCAATTGCAGGCCTTCCTCGATCCCCAGACGCTTGGACATGGACCCGGCCGCATAGTTGCGCACCACAATCTCCAGCGGGATGATCTCGCAGGCACGCACCAGTTGTTCGCGCATGTTGATGCGCTTGATGAAATGCGTGGGCACCCCGACCGAGGCAAGCCCGGTCATGAAGAACTCGGACAGCATGTTGTTCAGCACGCCCTTGCCTTCGATCACGTCGCGCTTTTCCGCGTTGAAGGCGGTCGCGTCATCCTTGAAATACTGGATGATCGTGCCGGGCTCAGGCCCTTCATACAAAGTCTTTGCCTTGCCTTCGTAGATTTTCTTGCGCCGTGCCATGGTCACTCCGGTGCTGAGGACAGGCATGAGTCCCGTCCAGTTGCATTCCCTTTAGTCCATGGGCGGGATTGTCGCAAGATGCGCCCTGCCCCTTGCGCGCCCGCCCGTGGGTGTGCATATCCATACTAGACAATGGTGACACTCAAGGATGCGACATATGAGCAGCTTCGAAGATCGTGAACGTGCGTTTGAGGCCAAATTTGCCCATGACGAGGAAATGAATTTCAAGGCCGTTGCGCGACGCAACAAATTGCTTGGTCTTTGGGCGGCCGGATTGCTGGGCAAGACCGAGGCTGAGGCTGCCGCTTATGCCAGCGCCGTGATCAAGGCCGACTTCGAGGAAGCTGGTCATGAAGATGTCGTGCGCAAAGTGGCCGCCGATCTTGGCGATCTGGCAACCCCCGACGTGATCCGTGCCAAGATGGACGCGTTGCTGGTCGAGGCCAAAGCGCAGCTTTTGACCGAAATCCGATAGGCTTTCCAGACTGTTGCAGGATCATCCGCAAAGGTGGTCCTGCGTCCGTCTTGCAGTATACCGGCAATGCTGTGTCATGCCGTGCTCACAATCATTATGACCAATATGAATTTGCCCGCGACCGTCAAATATGACAGGAGACGCGAGCGCTTGCTTCGCCATCAAAACGTCAGGAACCACAATGACCGATGCCCTGTCCCGCCTTCTTGCAACCCGTGACTGGCTGATGGCTGATGGCGCCACGGGGACCAATCTGTTCAACATGGGGCTGACATCCGGCGATGCGCCCGAGATGTGGAACGAAGAACATCCCGACCGGATCACCAAGCTTTACAAATCCGCCGTGGACGCAGGCAGCGACATTTTCCTGACCAACTCTTTCGGCGGCAACGCCAGCCGCCTGAAACTGCATGGTGCGGAAAAGCGGGCGCGGGAACTGTCGCGCATCAGCGCCGAACTGGGACGCGCTGTTGCGGACAAATCCGGGCGGATTGTGGTTGTGGCCGGATCGGTAGGCCCGACCGGCGAGATTTTTGCACCCATGGGTCCGCTGACGCATGAGGTTGCGGTCGAGATTTTTCACGAACAGGCTGAAGGCTTGAAGGAAGGCGGGGCAGATGTGCTCTGGCTGGAAACGATTTCCGCGCCCGAGGAATACCGCGCCGCAGCCGAGGCGTTCGCGCTGGCGGGCATGCCGTGGTGCGGCACGATGAGTTTTGATACCGCAGGGCGCACCATGATGGGCGTCACCAGTGCGGCCATGGTCGATATGGTCGAGGCGCTGGCAAACCCTCCGCTGGCCTTCGGGGCCAATTGCGGAACCGGAGCCTCTGACTTGCTGCGCACAGTGCTGGGCTTTGCCGCCCAAGGCACCGAGCGTCCCATTATCGCCAAGGGCAATGCCGGCATCCCCAAGTACCATGACGGGCATATCCATTATGACGGCACACCCGAACTGATGGCCGAATATGCGGTTCTGGCACGTGATGCCGGGGCAACGGTAATCGGCGGTTGCTGTGGCACGATGCCCGACCATCTGTCGCACATGCGCGAAGCCCTTGAAAGCCGCCCGCGCGGGCCACGTCCGACGCTGGACCGGATCACCGAAATGCTGGGCGCATTCTCATCGGCAGGCGACGGCACCGGCGACGATACTGCCGCCCCGCGCCGCAGCCGCCGGAGCATCAAGCGCGACGGATAAGCTGTTCAGAGCGCATCATTCCGGCAACGGGTGGCGCAATTCACAGGCTCAGGTCGGAACAGATTGCGCCTATGTCGCAATCCGACCAGTGCCCCCGCCATAAAGGCCCCAGATGGGCAGACGACAGCAAGACGCAGGCGCGACGCGCCACATGAGCCAAGGGAACCGCAATGTCAGACGATCAAGACGACATCATCCTCGCCGATCTCGATGACGAGGAACTGGTCCAGCAGATGTTCGACGACCTGTATGACGGTCTGCGCGAAGAGATCGAGGAAAGCGTCAATATCCTGCTCGCACGCGACTGGCAGCCCTACGAGATCCTGACCGAGGCGCTTGTCGCGGGCATGACCATCGTGGGCAAGGATTTCCGCGACGGTATCTTGTTCGTACCCGAAGTGCTGCTGGCCGCCAATGCGATGAAGGGCGGCATGGCCATCCTCAAGCCGCTTCTGGTGGAAACCGGTGCGCCCAAGCAGGGCAAGATGGTGATCGGCACCGTCAAGGGCGACATCCACGATATCGGCAAGAACCTTGTCGGCATGATGATGGAAGGTGCAGGATTCGAGGTGATCGATCTGGGCATCAACAATGCCGTCGACAGCTATCTGGATGCTTTGGAGGCTGAAAAGCCAGATATTCTAGGCATGTCCGCGCTGCTGACCACGACCATGCCCTATATGAAGGTCGTGATTGATACGCTGATCGAAAAAGGCATGCGCGATGATTATATCGTGCTGGTAGGTGGTGCGCCGCTGAACGAGGAATTTGGCCGCGCCATCGGTGCTGACGCCTATTGTCGTGATGCGGCTGTCGCGGTTGAAACGGCAAAGACCTATGTTGCGCGCAAGCACAATCAGGCGGCGATGCGCGCCTGAGGGCGAAGGTTGCTCCCGTCGGGACCAAAGCCCCGCGCCCTTCCGGCGCGGGTTTTTGTTTGAGGGAAAGGATCTGAGATGGATCTTCCGGATGACGACAGGCTGACACGCGAAGGGCTGGCGCTGCACGCGGCCCCTGCCCCTGCCCCTGCCCCTGCGGAACGGCTGTTGCTGGTGGCCTGCGGCGCGCTGGCGCGTGAAATCCTTGATCTGGTTGCCCGCAACGGCTGGACACATATGGACCTGACCTGCCTGCCCGCAATCCTGCACAACGATCCCGATCGTATCCCTGCGGCTGTCGAACAGGCCGTACTGAAACACCGCGCCACCCATGCCCGCATCTATGTGGTCTATGCCGATTGCGGCACTGGCGGGCGGTTGCAGGCGACATGCGACAGGCTGGGCGTGGGTATGGTGGAAGGGCCGCATTGCTACAGCTTTTTCGAGGGCAATGCCCGTTTTGCAGCCAATGCCCCGGATGAGTTCACGGCCTTCTATCTGACCGATTTTCTGGTCCGCCAGTTTGATGCGTTCGTCTGGGAACCGTTGGGTCTGGACCGCCATCCACAACTGCGCGACACCTATTTCAAGCATTACACCAAACTGGTCTATCAGGCGCAGACCGATGATCCCGCGCTGACAGCCAAGGCCGAAGATTGCGCGCAGCGTCTTGGGTTGGCTTTCGAGAGGCGCTTTACCGGCTATGGCGATCTGGAAGCGGCGCTGGCGGAGCAGTAGGGCTTGTAACCGACTGCCCACACAAGGGCGCAAAGCTGCGTGGGGTGAGCACGGCCGTTCACGTCGTCAGCCCCCTACATCATGCCGCTTGCGCGGCAACCAGACGGATGCGTTCGATCATCGCGCGCAGCCCGTTCGAGCGTTGCGCGGACAGATGATCGTTCAGACCAAGCCGCGCGAGTTCGGCAGGCGCATCGACGCGCCCCACCTCGGCCACCGGAATATCGTTGTATAGCGCGCGCAGCACCGCAATCAGACCGCGCACGATCATGGCGTCGCTGTCGCCTTCAAACCGGAACTGGCCACTCTCGATCACCGGATGCAGCCAGACCTGACTGGCGCATCCGTCCACCTTGGTAGCGGGCACGCGCAGCGCATCGGGCAACGGGTCCAGCGCCTTGCCCTGATCAATCACATAGCGATAGCGGTCTTCCCAGTCTTCAAGGAATTCGAAATCCTCGACAATCGCTTCGAACCGTTCGGTGGCCATATCATGTTCCCCGCTTTCCTGATCATCAGTTAGGCAAGGCCAGCCCAAAGGTCCAGTGCGGCCTTGTGTCTTTTCAAGCCGCAACCGATAAGGTAGTCAGGTCTTGAAGACGATACTGCGGATGGGGCGGCACTGGATGAGACACCTTACTTCGGCCCTTTTGGTCTCGACACTGGTTCTGTCCGGCTGCGGTGCGGTGCGCGACTCGCGTATCAACCCTTTCAACTGGTTCGGGCGCGCGCAGGTCGAGCCTGTCGCGTCAGCCGAGGTCAATCCGTTGATCCCGACAGGGGCTGCGAGCGGGCTTTTCTCAAGCGGTCGTGCGACGGCGGCAAATACCCCGATTGCACCACTGGCCGCGCAGGTCGATGCCTTGACGGTTGAACGGTTTCAGGGTGGTGCGCTGATCAGGGCGACAGCTGTGTCGGACACAGTCGGCGCGTTCAACGTATCACTTGAGCCGATGAATAATGGCCTGCCCGTTGATGGCGTTCTGACATACGAATTGCGGGCCTTTGCGCCTGCACCCGGCGCCACACCGATGCCCGAACGGGCGCGGCGCCATGTGGCGGCGGTGCGTGTCAGTGACAACAATCTGGCAGGCGTGCGCGTGATCCGCGTACAGGCCGAACGCAAAGCGGCCACCACAGCGCGGCGCTAGCGCCGCGTCACTGTTACAGCTCGACAATCGTGACATCACTGCCTTTGGCAGACAGGGCAATCTGCCCCAGACACAGCCGCAGGGCATCGGTGCCGAACACCTCGGACCGCCAGCCGCGCAGCGCGGGCACGTCCCGTTCGCCTGCCGCAATCGCATCCAGATCAGCGCTTGAGGCGATCAGTTTCGACGCAACACCCGAATCCTCGGTCTTGGCCTTCAACAAAACGCGCAGCAGATCGGCCAGCGCCGGATTGACCTGCAACTTCTCACGGCTCAGGTCGGGGCGGGGATGATCCTCGGGCGGACAATCCATGCCCACCTTGATCGCAGCCAGAATTCCATCCGCGATCTCGCCCTTGCGGGCCTCGCGCATCAATAGGCGCGAGCGGTTCAGATCGTTCATCGTGACAGGTTTCGTCGAGGCCAGTTCGACCAGCGCATCATCTTTATAGACACGGCTGCGCGGCACATCATTGGCTTGGGCATAATCCTCGCGGAACCGCGCCAACTCGCGCACGATGGCCAGAAACTTGCCCGATGTGGTGCGGGTCTTGACCCGCTCCCACGCATCTTCAGGGCGCGAGATATAGGTTTCGGGGTTGGTCAGGATTTCAAGTTCTTCCTCGACCCATTTGGAACGGTCATCTTTCTTCAGCTCTTTGGCGAGATATTCATACACCTTGCGAAGATGGGTGACATCGGCCAGCGCATAGGCCATCTGCGCCTCACTTAGCGGGCGGCGCGACCAGTCGGTAAAGCGCGAGGATTTGTCGACGCTGGCCTTGGCGATTTTCTTGACCAATGTTTCATAGCCTGCCTGCTCGCCAAAGCCGCAGACCATGGCAGCGACTTGCGTGTCAAACAGCGGTGTCGGAAAGACACGGGCGTTGACGAAGAATATCTCGAGATCCTGCCGTGCGGCATGAAAGACCTTGACCACGGATGTATCGCAAAACAGCTCGTAGAGCGGCTCCAGCGACAGCCCATCCACCAGCGGATCAATCAGAGCGGCGGTGCTGTCGTCATGTCCCGGCATCGCCATCTGGATCAGGCAAAGCTTGGAATAATAGGTACGTTCGCGCAGGAATTCTGTGTCTAGCGTGACATAGTCGTGGCGGCGTGCCTCTGTGCAGAAAGCGGCAAGATCTTCGGTTGTGGTGATCGTTCTCATCTAGGGCCCTGTTTCGGCAGCATTGCGATCCGCGCAACTCAAGTCTTCGGGTCTTACGGCATTGCCGCAGCAAAGGAAAGTCTGTGCTGTGCGGTTCTGCCCTTGACATCCACAGCCACAAACAGCGCAGTGCGCGCAGCACGTTGCGACTGCAAGAATGATCCCATGACCCTGTTCCATGCCGACCCTGCCAATCCCGACCGCTGGCTTCATCTGCGGCTGGTGATCAGTATCGGGATCACGCAGATTATTGGCTTCGGCACGTTCTTCTATGCGTTTGGCAGCGTTGTGCCTGCACTCTCCGCCGATCTGGGGATCACACCCGGCACCGCATTCGCCGCCTTCTCTGTAGCCTTGCTGACCGGTGCGCTGGCCGCACCCACAGCGGGCCGGTTGATCGACCGTTACGGCGCGCGGCCTGTCATGGCGGTGGGATCGGTTCTTGGGGCCTTGTCATTGGTCGCCTTCAGTCAGGCACAGGGCTTGGTATCCTTGGGTCTGGCGCTTGTGGCGATGGAGGTGACTGCGACCTTGATCCTCTATGATGCCGCCTTTGACGCATTGGCGCAGGCGCTGGGTCCGGCGCGGGCGCGGCGCGCGATTACCCATATGACGCTGCTGGGCGGTTTCGCCTCGACCCTGTTCTGGCCGCTGACCCAAGGGATTCTGGTCTGGGCCGACTGGCGCACCGCCTATCTGGTCTTTGGCATTCTCAACCTGTTCATCTGTCTGCCTTTGCATCTGAGCCTGCGCAACGCCACCGATCTGGAGCCTGCCAAGGGCGCCGCAGCGCCGCCCCCGCCGCAGTTTCCACCTTTGCCAGAGGCGCAGCATGGCCGCGCCATGCTGTGGGTTGCGGTGGCCTTTGCCGTGGCCGGGCTGGTGTTTTCCGCCCTGTCAGCCAGTTGGGTAACCACCCTGACAGCCTTTGGCCTGCCCGCTGCAGCCGCTGTGACGGCAGGCACGATGATGGGGCCTGCACAGGTGGGCGTGCGGGTGCTGGACATGCTGTTCGGATTGCGCCTGCATCCGCTGACCACGACGATGATCTCGACCCTGTTGCTGGTGTCAGCCCTTGCAGTGCTGTGGTTGACAGGGCCAACGCTGGCAGGTGCGATGATTTTTGCGGTGATGTTCGGGCTGGCGCAGGGCCTGACATCCATTGTGCGGGGCACGGTCCCACTGGTCCTGTTCGGCCCTGTCGGATTTGCCGCGCGGTTAGGGCGTCTGGCCTCGGTCCGGATGGTGATGGCCGCGATTGCGCCGTTCGGGATCGCGCTCATCATCGACACGTTCAGCGCCAGCGCCGCCTTGCTGGCAATGCTCTGCCTTGCCATTCTGGGGGCAATGGCGCTGAAAATGATCCCGCGTTAAAGGTCGATCCGGTCCAGATCGCCCCGCGCGAACCGCTCCAGCACCAGCGGATAAAGCAGGTGTTCCTGTTCCAGCACGCGCGCGGCAAGGCTGGATTCCGTATCATCCGGCAGGACCCGCACACGCGCCTGCCCAAGGATCGGGCCATCATCCAGCGCGGCTGTCACCAGATGCACAGAGCAGCCCGCCTCGGTATCACCAGCCTCCAGAGCGCGGGCATGGGTGTGCAGGCCCTTGTATTTGGGCAAAAGCGAGGGGTGGATGTTCAACATCCGTCCATCCCAATGCTGCACGAATTCGGCGGTCAGCACCCGCATGAAGCCGGCAAGACACACGATATCGGGAGCTGCCTTGTCGATTTCCACTTGCAACGCCGCCTCGAACGCGGGACGGTCATTGGGATAGGCGCGGTGATCTACAGCCGCCGTGGGAATCCCCAGTGCAGCAGCGCGGGCCAGACCCGTGGCCGCCGGATCATTCGAGGCCACCAGCACGCAGCGCGCCGGATGATCGCCTGTCATGCTTTCCACAAGGCGGATCATGTTCGATCCGCCCCCCGAGATCAGGATCGCAACGCGTTTCGTCACAAAAGCGTGCCCGTATAGGACACCCCTGCCCCGCCTTCGGTCACGGTGCCAAGCACATGCACAGCCTCGCCCGCGTCACGCAGCAGGCTGGCCAGCGCATCGGCGCGATCAGCGCTGACAACCACGATCATGCCGATCCCGCAATTGAAGGTCTTGAGCAGTTCTGCCTGATCCATGCCCCCGGTTTGCGCCAGCCACTGGAACACGCCGGGCAGCTTCCACGAATGCAGATCAATCTGCGCGCCCAGATGGTCAGGCAAGACGCGGGGCAGATTTTCGGTCAACCCGCCGCCAGTAATATGGGCCAGCGCATGCACGCCGCCAGCGCGGATCGCGGCCAGCACTTGGGTCACATAAAGACGTGTGGGGGTCAGCAGAACCTCGCCCATCGTGCCCTCGCCAAAGGGGCAGGCATCCTGCCAGCCAAGGCCCGAGACCCCGACCAGTTTGCGCACAAGGCTGTAGCCGTTGGAATGCACCCCGTCGCTGGACAGGCCCAGCAGCACATCGCCCGCCTGCACACCAGCGGGCAGGTCGTGCCCGCGTTCCATCGCGCCCACGGCAAAGCCTGCCAGATCGAAATCACCACCGTGATACATGCCCGGCATCTCGGCAGTCTCGCCGCCGATCAGCGCGCAGCCCGAACGGGCGCAGCCCTCGGCAATGCCTTCAATGATGCGGGTGGCACTGTCGAGTTCCAGCTTGCCGGTTGCAAAATAATCAAGGAAAAACAATGGCTCTGCGCCTTGACAGACCAGATCGTTGACACACATGGCAACCAGATCAATGCCGATCGTATCAACATTGCCAGTGTCGATCGCGATCCGCAACTTGGTGCCCACACCATCCGTGGCCGCAACAAGGATAGGGTCGCTATAGCCCGCACCTTTGAGGTCGAACAACGCGCCGAACCCGCCAAGGCCGGACATGCTGCCGGTGCGCGCTGTGCGTTTTGCCGCGGGCTTGATCCGCTCGACCAGTGCGTTGCCCGCGTCGATATCGACGCCCGCATCGGCATAGGTCATCCCGTTTTTAGCACCCTTGGCCTGCTCTGCATCCGACATTGAACATCCTTTCATCACGTGACCTGCGGGTTAATCCAAAGCCTGCCTTTTGGCAATCTGAAAGCCCCCTCTGCAGGATAGTCAGCGCGAAAGCCTTGACGCCCCCTGCCCGTCTGCTAGCAAGACGACAGGTCGGGCCTGTAGCTCAATGGTTAGAGCAGAGCGCTCATAACGCTTTGGTTGGGGGTTCGAGTCCCTCCGGGCCTACCAGCATACTGTTTAAGTCTATTTTTTTCAGTATGTTGGCGAAAAAATTAGGCGGTTAGCCAAAGTGGTTAGCCATTCACCGCGTTGCGTCTCTTAGTCATGGCACGGTCTGCCGCACTGCTTCGCTCAAAGGTCTCAGCATACTTCTGAGCCTCGGCGAGAGTGCGATGACCCGAGACGGCCATCATCTCATGTGGCGTTGCACCAGCTTCGATCAACCTGCGGCTACATGCCTTGCGAAGACCATGTGAACTGCACTGTGGTAATCCGGCATCATCGCACCAGCCCCGCATTGCTGTCCCCATGCCGTTCGCACTGCGCGGCTTGCCGTGGGTTGTCTGTAGGAAGGTAGTCTGCCCATCAGGCAGGCTGTCGAGCACCGTCTTGAGATAACCGGCGCGCTTCTGGATCGCCTGACCCACCACGTAAACATCCTTGAGATGAACGGCGAAAGCTATCGCCTGGGCCAGAGCAAGGCCCGCCAAGACAAGGCATAACCGCCCACCCAAATCCCACCCA
>Ga0163215_100784_pt1 | contig 36030 bp, 28 predicted proteins | sample SynspAceP_FD_185934 | JGI IMG/M metagenome (GOLD analysis project Ga0163215, IMG submission 185934) | Saline lake microbial communities from Ace Lake in Antarctica - Synechococcus sp. Ace-P (Hybrid Assembly) | ecosystem: Environmental > Aquatic > Non-marine Saline and Alkaline > Saline | place...
CCGATCTGATTTGGGTCAACGCGGATTAGGAATTGCATGACGCAGGCAAAACATATTGCTGTTTTGATGGGAGGGTGGTCTTCAGAGCGCCCGGTCAGCCTTGCGTCTGGTAAACCCTGCGCTGAGGCCTTGCGCACATGCGGCTACGATGTGACCGAGATCGACGTAGATCGCGATATCGCTTCTGTACTCACGAAGCTCCAACCTGACGTGGCATTCAATGCGCTTCACGGCCCCTTTGGTGAAGATGGCACCATCCAGGGCGTTTTGGAGATACTGGACATCCCATACACCCATTCGGGAGTTTTGGGTTCGGCACTGGCAATGAACAAGGAAAAAGCAAAATTTGTGATGGGAGCGGCTGGTGTGCCTGTTGCTGATTCCAAAGTTTTGCACCGGCTGGAAGCCGCAAAGAAACATGTTCTGCAGCCGCCTTACGTTGTGAAGCCTGTCAATGAGGGCTCCAGCTTTGGCGTTTTGATCGTGTCTGCTGAAGCCGCTCATCCGCCACAAGAGCTTTATTCCGATGAGTGGCCCTATGGCGATATCGTTATGGTTGAAAGCTATGTTGCTGGGCGCGAACTAACTTGTGGCGTGATGGGGAACACCGCGCTGGGCGTTACCGACATTATTTCGCAGGGCAGCCCCTTCTACGATTTCGATGCCAAATATGCTGATGGTGGTTCCCAGCATATCTTGCCAGCTGACTTGCCGAGCGATCTTTATGAGGCAATTCAGAACCATGCAGTTGCCGCGCATAATGCCCTTGGGTGTCGCGGTATTTCGCGAGCGGACTTCCGCTATGACGAAGCCAAAGAGGAATTGATCTGTCTGGAGGTTAACACCCAGCCAGGCATGACACCGACATCGTTGGTTCCCGAAATGGCCGCACATGCTGGCTATGACTTTCCTGCTCTCATGAACTGGATGGTGGAGGACGCATCATGCAATCGTTGATCCGCCGCGCCATGGGCCGTCCAGCTATTCAACCAACTGTAACCGTGCTGGACTTCTCCTTTCTCCATCGCATGCTGGCAGCAGAAAAAACCATATTGCCGCGCGCACTGCGCAAACCTGTTCGCATTCTGTCGCGCCTGCAATTTGAAGTGCCGCAATGGATCGGGAAAAAAGCTGCAATCGGTTTACTCGCATCAACTGCGGTCTATGGATTGATCATCGGGGGGCATGCCACCGCGCTGGTTGGACATGCAACCTCTCTGACCGGCCTGAAAGTTCAGGAAGTGCGTATCAAGGGCCAGGTCGAAGCATCAGAAGGCGATATTATTCGCTCGCTGGATCTGAAGACACACGCGTCAATGGTATTGTTCGATGCAGCCGCTGCACGCAGTCGCATTCAATCCATGCCGTGGATCGAAGAAGTCAGCATTCGCAAGACTTATCCTGGCAGCGTTGACATCGTTATCAAGGAACGCCAGCCCTTCGCTCTTTGGCAGAGCGGCAAAGTCGTGTCCATTCTGGATGCTGACGGCCAGATCATAACCGGTCTTGAGGACAACAAATTTGCCTCTCTCGTACTGCTGGTTGGTGAAGGTGCGGACATGGCGGGCCCTGCCTTCTTGGAGACATTATCAGACTTCACCATTGTCGAATCACGTGTTCGTGCAGCCGTGTTGGTTGCAGGCCGCAGATGGAACCTTGTCTTGGATAATGGTCTGGAAGTGAAACTACCGGAATCCAACATGGAGCAGGCGCTGTCGAGAATGGCGATGCTGCAGTCTGACAATGAACTGCTGGATCGCGACATTCAGACCATTGATCTGCGTATTGCTGGCCGCATGGCTGTGCGTTTGCCAGAGACTGCAATGGAAGAACACAAAAAGGCCTTTGACAAGCGTGTCAAAGAGCTGAAGGCAGGGGCAATCTGATGATGCAATTCGGTTCTGCCAAATCAAACACATTCCGGCCATTGTCGCCGAAAAAATCCGCAGTGGTGTCTGTGCTTGATATTGGCTCCAGCAAAGTCTGTTGCTTGATTGCTCGTCTGCGCCCTCTTGAGGGTTTTGATGTGCTGCCTGGCAGAACGCATTCTGTTGAAGTGCTTGGCATCGGTCATCAACAATCTCGCGGTATCAAGACGGGCGTCGTGGTTGATCTGGACGGAGCGGAGCAGTCCATTCGGCTGGCGGTTGACGCTGCTGAGCGCATGGCGGGCATCACCGTTGAGAGTCTGATTGTCAGCGTCACCAGTGGGCGTGTTTCAAGCGAATCCTATTCTGCCAACATTGGTTTGTCTGGTCACGAAGTGTCGGACTACGATATTCAAAAGGTTCTTCAGGCCGGCAGTACCCATTCAGTGGGTGACGATCGCAGGGCCATCCACTCTCTGCCAATTGGTTATGCTCTGGATGGCAATCGCGGCATTGATGATCCACGCGGTATGATCGGCAAGGACCTTGGGGTCGACATGCATGTGGTGACCGCTGATACAGCGCCGCTGCGCAATTTGGAACTTTGCATCAATCGCTGTCATCTGAGTGTTGAGACGATGGTGGCGACACCTTATGCCAGCGGACTTGCATCGCTGGTGGAAGATGAAGCTGGTCTTGGTGTGACCTGCGTCGATATGGGCGGTGGTACCACCACAATGTCGATCTTTATGGATGGGCATTTTGTTCACGCCGACGCCATTGCCGTTGGCGGGCACCACGTGACCATGGATATTGCACGCGGCCTGTCTACGCGTATGGTTGATGCTGAACGCATCAAAGCGCTTCATGGCAGTGCTCTGCCAAGCGTTTCTGAAGATCGTGACATCCTGTCAATTCCGCAGGTCGGAGATGGCGATGATGATGTCCCCAATCAGGTGCCGCGTTCCACGTTGACACGCATTATCCGCCCAAGGGTGGAAGAAATTCTTGAACTCATTCGCGATCGCCTCAGCGCATCCGGCTATGCCCCCCATGTGGGTCGCCGTATCGTTCTGACCGGCGGCGCGTCACAGCTGACTGGCATGACAGAAGCCGCCCGACGAATTATCGGACGTAATGTCAGGCTTGGACGCCCATTGGGCGTTGTCGGACTGCCGGAGGCGGCCAAAGGGCCAGCATTTTCGGCAGCGGTAGGTCTTCTGATCTATCCCCAGATTGCGCAACTGGAGCAACTTCGCCCCCGCGCAACAACCAAGGTTCTTCTGAATGGCACGGACGGGTATTTTTCCCGTGTCGGACAGTGGTTCAAAGAGAGCTTTTGATGCGTAATTTCAGGAGCATAACGATGACGAGGTCGCCGGACGGGAACGCTGAATGCCTTCACCACCGGCTTAGAGAAATGGAGCGACCCGATAGCAACCGGTCGACCGAGACATTAACGAGGGTAAAATGACGATTAACTTGCAAATGCCTGAAATTACCGAGTTGAAGCCACGGATCACCGTGTTCGGCGTGGGTGGAGCCGGTGGTAACGCCGTCAACAACATGATCCGAGCCGGTCTGCAAGGTGTAGACTTTGTAGTCGCCAACACCGACTCCCAGGCGCTTTCCATGTCCCATGCTGAACGCGTCGTTCAGATGGGTGTTGCCGTAACCGAAGGGCTTGGCGCTGGTTCTCAGCCTGAAGTCGGTCGTGCGGCTGCAGAAGAAGTCATGGATGAAATCAATGACCATCTGAACCAGGTTCATATGGCATTCATTACCGCCGGTATGGGTGGTGGCACCGGAACTGGCGCTGCACCTGTCGTTGCCCGCGCGGCACGCGAGTCTGGCATTCTGACGGTTGGTGTCGTAACCAAGCCGTTCCACTTTGAAGGCAAGCGGCGCATGGCGCTGGCGGAAGCTGGCATCGAAGAGCTGCAAAAACATGTGGACACGCTGATTGTCATTCCCAATCAGAATCTGTTCCGCATTGCCAATGAGAAAACCACCTTTGCCGATGCGTTTGGCATGGCCGATCAGGTGCTTTACTCCGGTGTTGCCTGCATTACCGATCTGATGGTCAAGGAAGGCCTCATCAATCTTGATTTTGCCGATGTGCGCTCCGTAATGCGCGAAATGGGCAAAGCCATGATGGGAACAGGCGAAGCGGGCGGCGAAGGTCGTGCCGTTCAGGCGGCAGAAGCCGCTATCGCCAATCCGCTTCTGGACGATGTATCGATGCGCGGTGCCAGAGGTCTGCTGATCTCTATCACTGGTGGCAATGATCTGACCCTGTTTGAGGTTGATGAAGCAGCGTCCCGCATCCGCGAGGAAGTTGACGATGATGCAAACATCATTCTGGGTGCGACTTTTGATGAGTCCATGGAAGGCGTCATTCGGGTTTCCGTGGTTGCCACAGGCATTGATTCCATTGCGGAATTAAATGCTGCGCCAGCTGATGTTCGCATGGCAGAACTGACCCAGCGCCTTCGCGGTGGAGCAGGTGCTGCTATCACAACATCAAACCAGACTGCAGAAGGGCAACAGCCTCAGATCGCGGCTCCAGCCCCTCAACAGGCTGAACTTGCGCCACGTGCGCCAGCACAGGCATCAAATGAGCTGGAAGATGAGTTGCGAATTGCTCGGCCAGCGCCACAGGCGGCTCAGCCGATGGCACGTCCCGCAGCGTCTGATCCAAATGTGACACTGGCTCCGCTGAGAGCGCCTGCTCCTCAGCATCCACCACATGATGCCTATGAAGCACCGCCTCAGGAAGCACCGCGCACGGCCGGGTTTGTACCAGCGGCAGCTCATGTGCCGGAAAGCACAACACCGCGGATGCCAAAAGTGGAAGACTTCCCGCAAGTTGCTCAGCGTCAGATGCGGGCACACGAGGGTGGCGCAGAAGACCGGACCCATGATGGCGATGATCGCCGCCCAATGGGCCTGCTGCGCAGACTGGCTAATGTTGGTCTGGGACGTACCGAGGAAGAGCAGGGACATCCCGCTCAGCCACAGCAACCGCGTCAGCCACAGGTTCCTGTAGCCCAACAGCCTTCGGCACCACAACATGCGCCTGCTCCTCAGCATGCACAGGTGCCGCAAGCTGCCCAACCACGTCAGGCAGCACCTGAGCCAATGATGCAACAGCCAGCTCCGCGCCCTGCTGCACCACAGCCCGCTGCAGGCCAACTTGATGCACATGGTCGTGCACCTGCACCAAATTACGGTCAGAACCCGGCTCAGAATCATGGCCACAATCCGGCGAATTCACCGCAGGAAGATGATCAGCTGGAAATTCCAGCCTTTCTGAGACGCCAGGCAAACTGATTTTCGATCAATTTGTGTAACAATTAACCCCGCTGCGTGAGCAACGCAGCGGGGTTAATTGTTTGTTTTAGCGACAAGAATTCAAAAATGCAGTGAATATTACGTAATATTACAAACGTGACACATTAGGTTAAAAAGCGTGATTTTCGTTTCCGATGGCAAAACCCTATTATCTGTGGCGAAAGCAAGGCAAATTGACTCGCGCTTACGATCTGCCAATTGGTAACAACATGCACCATTTGGTTTAATCACACGATGTCATGGTCTTGAAATCGAGGAAGCCAACAGAATCCATCAGGATCGAGGCTTTTGAGATCAGGTGACAGGGATGCGGGCCAGGTACCGTATTTTAGATGCACGTTGGAGTTTACGTGCAGGTTTATTGGGGCTGATATGACGATGTTTGATGTGAAGACGACCGCGCGGAATAAAACTGCCGGAAAGGCGTCCACCAGGACGGCACGTCAGACCACATTGAAGGACAGTATTGGTATTTCGGGCATCGGTGTTCATTCCGGCAAGCCATCCAGTATTGTTCTGCATCCGGCCAAGAGTGGCAGCGGAATTACATTCCTGCGCAAGGCTGACGGAAATGCCATCGACCAACTGATTCCCGCTCATGTAAACAATGTTGGCGACACACGCCTTTGCACCGTTCTGGGTAACCCCGAAGAATTATATGTTGCGACTGTTGAGCACCTTCTGGCTGCGCTGCGCGGCATTAATGTTGATAATGTGCTTATCGAGATTGATGCCGCTGAAGTGCCCGTGATGGATGGCAGTTCCCGTCCGTTTGTAGAAGCCATTCGTGAAGTGGGAACAATCAGACAATCTGCACCACGGCGCTACATTCGTGTGTTGCGGGAAGTAAAAGCTGCCCACGGCAACGCACATGCTGTGTTGCGCCCACATGATGGGACACGGTTTGACGTGGAAATCGACTTTGAATCAGAAGCGATTGGTCGCCAACGTTTTATCGCAGAATTGACGCCTGAAGTTTTCGCTAAAGACATTTCCCGTGCCCGGACCTTCGGCTTTCTGGCCGAAGCAAAGCAGTTGCGTGCCATGGGCTTGGCTCAGGGTTCTTCCTTCGATAATTCGGTTGTGATTGATGATGAAGATCGCGTGATGAACGAAGAAGGCCTGCGTTATGAAGACGAGTTTGTCCGTCACAAGCTGTTGGATGCCATCGGGGATCTTGCTTTGGCTGGTTCACAAATTCTGGGCGAGTACAAATCTATCTGCGGCGGCCACAAACTCAATGCGATGATTTTGGAAGCTCTTTTCGCAGATTCGAAAAACTGGTGCTTTGAAGATGCAGCTCCCGTTGAAGACCAGCCTATGTATTCAACGCCTGTTGGAGCACCTGTTGGTCTTGAAGCTGCCAGTCAACCGGTTGCAGCTGCCAAGGCTTAAATTGGGGCCTGAATTTGGGGCCCAAATTGGGGTTTGAATTCAGGACTTGAGAATGCGGATTAAACCGGGTTTAAGGCCTTGTAACCTATAGCTTACCGCAGTTGGACACCGTTTCGCCATTCTTGCTTGTCAGAACATGTTTCGGTTGCGGTGGATGAAACTGATCACACATGAAATCTGATTGCCTTATTGAGGTGGTTTCATAGGAAGTTTTCCGGTATAAACCGCTGGTGATCAATTAAAGTCGCGCTGACAAGTTATGGCCTTTAGCAATATGTCTCCATTTGTGTCCGGTATGAGTCGCAATTCTATGAACATGATTTCGCGCCTATTTTTGGTGGCAGGGCTTGGCCTTGCAGTTGCTGCTTGTGCGTCCAAGGCGGACGATTACGATCAGCTGGCTTTTGAAGAGCCAGATCCCGCTGATGCCACCTATAATGAGGGTCTGTCTCTGCTGAACGCAGGCCGGATTGGTAAAGCTGCTGACAAGTTCCAAGAAGTCGATAAGGCGCACCCTTATTCAGACTGGGCACGTCGCTCGCTCATTATGTCTGCCTATTCCAGTTATAAAACCGGCGACTACGATACAACGGTCACGTCGGCCAGACGCTTCGTTTCACTTTATCCGACCAGCCCGGATGCTGCCTATGCGCAATATCTGATTGGCGAGAGCTATTTCCGACAAATCCCGGATATTACGCGTGACCAGGAAATGTCAGCGCGCGCGCTCAGGGCCATGGATCAGGTGGTCAAGAATTATCCCGAAAGCGAATATGCCGATGATGCCCGCCGCAAGACCCAGGTCGCGCGGGATCAGATCGCCGGTCAGGAAATGATGGTCGGTCGGTATTATCTGGAACGCAAGAATTTTGCAGGCGCCCTGAATCGCTTCAAAACCGTCGTCAACAAATATCAAACTACACGCCATATCGAAGAAGCGCTGATGCGCTTGGTCGAAACCTATATGGCCATGGGCATTGTAAGCGAAGCGCAGACTGCGGCAGCCGTTCTTGGCCACAACTATCCTGACAGCGAATGGTACAAAGATGCCTACGCTTTGCTGGATACTGGTGGTTACAGACCAGAGCGCAATGCTGGCTCCTGGATTTCTCGGGCATTTGGTGCTGTTATTCCCGGATAGGGATGTCGCCTGCTATGAAGCCTGATGGAGCCTGGGGGAGCCGACCGTAAATGCTGGCGAATCTTTCGATCCGCGACATCGTTCTTATCGATCAACTGCAAATCAGCTTTGAATCCGGCCTGACTGTTTTGACCGGAGAGACCGGTGCAGGCAAATCCATTTTGCTGGACTCCCTTTCTTTGGCGCTTGGTGCACGTGGTGATGGCAGCCTTGTGCGTGAGGGTCAGGAAAAAGGGTCAATCACAGCCAGCTTTGACCTGCCACCAGCTCACCCGGTGTTTTCCATCATGAAGGCTCATGACCTGGATGGCAGTGGAGATTTGATTCTGCGCCGGGTTCAGTCTGCCGATGGCAGGACACGGGCATTCATCAACGATCAGCCAGTCAGTGCCACCTTGTTACGGCAAATTGGCGAAAATCTCATTGAAATACACGGCCAACATGATGACCGTGCGCTGGTAGACCCGGCAACTCATTTGCTGCTGCTGGATGCTTTTGGTGGTCTGGACGCCGCCTGCGCAGATGTAGCTGCCTTGTTCAAGGACTGGCGCAAAAAGAAAGACGAGTTGGCAGACCTCAACCGCAAGGCAGAGGAAGCAAATCGCGAAGCGGACTATCTGCGGGCCAGCGTTGAACAATTGAGCGCCCTGTCACCTGAAGAGGGCGAAGAAGAGGAACTTGCGGACAAGCGCCAATCCATGATGCAGGCGGAAAAGGTTGCTGGCGACATCCATGAAGCTTATGAGGCAGTTGCCGGACCGCAATCGCCGGTTCCTGTCATTGCCAGTCTGATGCGCCGTCTTGAGCGCAAGGCAGAGCAGGCACCCGGTTTGCTGGATGAAGCTTTGGCGGCACTTGATCGCGCTCTGTTGGCGCTGGATGAAGGGGCTTCATCATTGGGTCTGGCCCTGCGGGCGACGGAGTTTGATGCAACTGTTCTGGAAAGTTGCGAAGAGCGGTTGTTTGCGCTGCGGGCCGCAGCACGCAAGTACAATGTGCCTGTGGAAAGTCTTAATCATCTTGCGATCAAAATGGCAGATGAATTGGATGCGTTGGATAATAGCGCGGAGCGTCTTGTTGCGCTGGAGCGGGAGACCAAAACGGCTGAAGCTGATTTTGTCTCTGCCGCCCGTGCACTGTCCGAGCAGCGTCAGCATGTAGCCCACGCATTGGAAGAAGCTGTTGCTAAAGAGCTTCCGTCTTTGAAACTGGAACATGCGCGTTTTCTTGTTGATTTTCAAAGCGATGAAACCCAGCGCAATGAGCGCGGAATTGATCAGGCTGCTTTCTGGGTACAAACCAACCCAGGCACACGGCCCGGACCCATGTTGAAAGTCGCCTCTGGCGGCGAATTATCGCGCTTTCTATTGGCGCTAAAGGTTGCTCTTGCCGATAAGGGATCTGCACCTTGCTTGATATTTGATGAAATCGATACCGGCGTCGGCGGCGCTGTGGCTGAAGCAATCGGTCGTCGGCTCGCACGACTGGCTGAGAGCGTTCAAGTGCTTTCTGTCACTCATGCGCCTCAGGTTGCAGCGCGTGCATCCGGACATTTGCTTATTGAAAAGGCCAGCGTCTCCGGGCAAAACAGGGTGGAAACAGCTGTCCACCCAATTGGTGGTGACGCGCGCAAGGAAGAAATTGCGCGCATGCTGGCTGGTGCCACAATCACCAATGAAGCAAGAGCGGCAGCGGAAAAGCTCATTGCCGGAACAAGCGAATCCTGAGACTGGGTATTATATATGGGTGAACTGGACGGAACGCCGGTTGATGAACTGACATTGGAACAGGCCGCTAGCGAACTGGATCAGTTGGCGGCAACCATCGCTGACCATGATCAGCGCTACCATCAGGATGATGCGCCAAAGATAGATGATGCTCAGTATGACACTCTGAAGCGCCGCAATCTGGAAATTGAGGTGCGCTTTCCAGAATTGATCCGGTCTGATTCTCCAAGCAAGCGTGTTGGTTATGCACCTTCGGAGAAGTTTTCAAAATACACCCATTCGGTTCCCATGCTCTCGCTGGACAACGCGTTTTCAGAAGAGGATGTGCAGGATTTTGTTGGGCGAATACGGCGGTTTCTGGGGCTCGGCGGCGATGTTGCAATTCCCATTACAGCTGAACCCAAGATCGACGGTCTTTCCGCAAGTCTGCGCTATGAGAACGGCATTCTGGTCAATGGCGCCACCCGTGGCGATGGGCAGGTCGGCGAGAATGTCACCGGGAATTTGCGCACTGTTGAAACCATCCCGCAGCGCCTGAAGGGGGATGGCTGGCCGGCAATCATCGAAATACGCGGCGAAGTCTATATGGCGCATGAGGATTTCAACGCTTTGAATGCGCGGATGCTGGACAGCGGGCGGCAATTTGCCAATCCGAGAAATGCAGCTGCCGGGTCCTTGCGCCAGTTGGATGCCCGAATCACAGCTGAGCGCCCTTTGAGGTTCTTCGCCTATGCCTGGGGCGAAATCAGCGCGCCAGTTGCCAAAAGCCAGCTTGAGATGATTGAGAATTTCAATGCTTGGGGCTTTGACATCAATCCGCTGATGCGGCGAGGTGACAGCGTCGCTGAACTGATAGCCGTCTACAAGGTTATTGAGGCGCAAAGGGCGAGTTTAGGCTACGACATTGATGGCGTGGTCTACAAAGTTGATGAATTGGCCCTGCAGACGCGGTTGGGCTTTGCATCCCGTTTTCCGCGCTGGGCCATTGCCCACAAATTCCCCGCCGAACAGGCGACCACCATTCTTGAAGACATAGAAATTCAGGTCGGCCGTACTGGCGCACTGACACCTGTTGCCAAGCTGCGCCCTGTAACCGTTGGCGGTGTCGTGGTCTCCAATGCCAGTTTGCACAATGGTGACTATATTGCCGGAATTGGTGCCAATGGAGAATCTATCCGCGAAGGTCGGGATTTGCGCAAGGGGGATCAGGTAACCGTTCAGCGTGCCGGGGATGTGATTCCGCAGATCGTGGATGTGGATATTTCAGTGCGCTCTGATACTTCCAAGCCGTTTGAATTCCCTGAAATCTGCCCGGCTTGTGGCAGTCACGCAGTGCGCGAAGTTAATGCCAAGTCCGGCAAAATTGATGTGATTCGCCGTTGTACGGGCGGTCTGATTTGCCCGGCGCAGGCCGTGGAAAAACTGAAGCACTTTGTGTCTCGCAACGCGCTGGATATTGATGGCTTTGGCGACAAACAAGCCGAAGCTTTCTATCACGATGGCCTTGTGACACGGCCGGCAGATATCTTTACGCTCCAGCTTCGTGACAAGCGTTCTCTCAAGCGTCTGAAAGACCGCGAAGGCTGGGGGGGTACTTCCGCGCGCAATCTGTTTGAAGCCATTGATGAGCGCCGCAACGTCGTTCTGAACAGGTTTATCTTTGGACTTGGCATTCGCCATATCGGGGAGGGCACTGCCAAATTGCTGGCCCGGCAATATGAAGATTTTGAAGTTTTGCGGTCTGCTGTCAAAGCTGCGGCAGACGAGACGTCTGATGCCTGGACAGATCTGGTGAATATTGACGGCATTGGCGAAACTGTAGCCCATGCTCTTGTGGAGTTCTTCACCGAGCCACACAATGATGAAGCTCTGGACGCCCTGTTGGAAGAGGTAACCCCAACGCCGATGGAAAAAACCGCAAGCGACAGCCCGGTTGCTGGAAAAACAGTGGTGTTTACAGGATCATTGGAAAAATTCTCCCGCGATGAAGCCAAAGCCATGGCTGAGCGGTTGGGAGCCAAAGTCGCTGGCTCAGTTTCCAAGAAAACTGACCTTCTGGTGGCAGGTCCCGGAGCAGGGTCCAAGCTGAAAAAGGCTCAGGATCTGGAGATTGAAATTACCGATGAGGATGGTTGGCTGTCCATCGTAGGGTAGCGAGCATCTGATTCATTCGATTCACTGATGACAGCTTTCAACACAATGCGTGTGTGTTTGAACCCGTATGGTAGTATAAGACAGCATTACTGACTTATTTAAGAGGTGTGCATGCCTGTTGAAACACCACTGATCAACGAACGGCGAGAGTTCAAGGACGGTGTGAAAGCATCGCTTCCGATTGTCGCTGCCATCAGTCCCTTCGGCGCGGTTTACGGCGCTGCGGCCATTTCCAATGGCATGAGCTTTTTTGAAACCGTTTTCATGAGTGGCATTGTCTTTGCCGGTGCCGGCCAGATGGTTGCGGTTGATCTGCTGGCGACACCCTTGCCATTCTGGACAATTGTTCTGTCAGTATTTGCAGTCAATTTCAGGCACATCCTCTACAGCGCTTCGCTGGGGCGCAAAATGCATAGGTTTGGACCATTCCAGAAAGCACTGGCATTTATGCTGTTGATCGACCCCCAATGGGCGATTTGCGAAAAACGTACCCAGTCGCAGTCACTAACCGCGGGATTCTACTTCGGCCTCGCAATGCCTCTTTGGATTGTCTGGTTGTTGTCCAGCGGCTTTGGGGCTGCTTTTGGAAAGCTTGTCACCAATCCAGAAGCGATTGCGTTTGATTTCATCTTGCCGATTTATTTCATAGCCCTGCTGATGGGGTTTCGGGCGCGATATGGTTGGCTTCCGGTAGTTCTTGTTTCCGGCAGTGCAGCTTTGGTTGCCTTCTGGGTCATCGGCCCACCCTGGCACGTCGCTTGTGGCGCGTTCGCCGGTATCCTGTATGCCGCATGGCGCGGCAAGCCAAAGGACTTGATGGCGTTGTCACCAAACGCAAATCAATCCGGGGAGGGTGCCAATGTCTGACATGATCTGGCTTATCCTCACCTTGGCAGTCCTGACCTATGCCACCCGATTTGGCGGGCATGTGATCTTGTCGCGATTCAAGCGGATCAACCCACGGCTTGAAGCGGCTCTCGATGCCGTTCCTGCAGCTGTCATTACGGCACTTGTGGTCCCTGCTGCGTTTACGACCGGCATCCCGGAATTCATCGGGGCCGCAATGGCAGTCGCTTTGAGCTTCCGGCTCTCAATGCTGGGTGTTTTGGTATTGTCCACTGCCACCGTGGCCGCTTTGCGCTATTTGCTGTGACTTTTGCGCAGCATTGGTGATGTCGCCCGTGACAGCCAGGCTGTCTCTTCCGGTGTCAGCAGATCGGTGTGAACCAGTTTTTCAAAGACATCGTGATGGTATTCATTGAGCCACTCCAATTCATGATCGCTGAGTCCATCAGCATCAACAGTGCGCAGATCAAAAGGGCAGAATGTGATGGTCTCAAATCCCATCATTGACATGTCGCCGCCCTCGATTGGCTGAGGCTCTTCAACAATGACAAGGTTTTCCAGCCGAATGCCAAAATGGCCGGGTTTGTAGTAACCCGGTTCATTCGACAGGATCATGCCCGGTTCAAGTGGCACATGGCCGGTTTTGGCAATTCTTGCTGGCCCTTCATGAACATTCAGGTAGGCGCCAACGCCATGTCCGGTTCCATGGCCAAAATCACAGCCCGATTGCCAAAGTGGCAGCCGCGCAAGTGTGTCCAATTGCGCACCACTGGTGCCTGATGGAAAGCGTGCGGTGGAAATGGCAATGTGGCCACGCAAGACCTGCGTGAAGCGCTGCTTGCGTTCCGCATCGACAGAACCGATGACGACTGTTCGTGTAATATCGGTGGTGCCATCCTGATATTGCCCACCTGAATCAACCAGATAGAGAGATTTATCCTCAATGACCGCGTTGTGATGTTCCATCGCGCGGTAATGCGGCAGCGCCGCGTTACTGCCGGCTGCTGAAATCGTATCAAACGAAATCTCCTGCAACTGCGAGCTATCAGCCAATGCTGTTTCGCGCCTGATATCTTCAAGTTGGCGGGCAGCATCAATTTCCGTCAGACTTCCCGCCGGCTGCTGATCAAGCCAGCACAAAAACTTCACCATGGCCGCGCCGTCACGCAAATGCGCGCGGCGCATGCCATCCAATTCAACGGAGTTCTTCATGGCTTTCATTGCCACCACTGGGTCTTTACCTTCCACCAGTGTCGCACCGCCCTTTTCAAGAACTATGCGCATAGCATCTGCACAACTGTCTGGATCAACCAAAATGGAAGGGTTGGCGTTGGAAATACGCTCCAAGGACGCGCCAAAATCCGATATTTCTTCAATCTCGGCTATCTCAGACAGCGCAACACGCACTGAATTTGAAAGCTTTTCTCCATCGACCCATAGAATCGGACTGTCATTTTTTCGCAACAGCGCAAAGGCAAGGGCAACCGGGTTGTGAGCCACATCACTGCCGCGAAGATTGAAAGTCCAGGCAATTGAATCCGTCAGTGTGACCAGAGCCGCATCGGCGTTCATTTCATCCAGGTGGTCTGAGACGCGCTGTAGCTTGGCGGGCGCACTCTCGCCTGCAAATCCTATATCCTGTAGAACAATGCGCCCTTTGGCAGGGGCGGGTCGGCCATCCTCTTCCCAGATTTGATCAACCGGATCGATAGGGCATGAAACCAGTTCTGCACCGGCTGTTTCGCAGGTTTTTCTGAAGTTAAGTACCTGTGAGGCTGTCAGATAAAAGGGGTGATACCCCACACGGTGTCCCGGTTTAAGATTGCTCTTCAGCCATTTGGTTGGTCCTGACATCACAACATCAACGGTGGAAAAAGTGTCAGGGTCAATCTGCTGAGAGGCCTGTTCTGTATACCGCCCGTCAATGAACAGATACCCCCGGTCAGCCATGGCAATCGCCCATCCGGCAGAACCGGTGAACCCGGTCAGATAGGATAGCCGCTCTTGATCAGCTGGCAGGTACTCGCTTTGATGTGCATCTGCATGAGAGATGATGTAGCCATCAAGACCATTGCCTTTCAGAGCTTTTGCAAAGCGCGCAAATCTCTCTCCAAGTAGGTTTTTTCCAACCGGTGGCTGAGCAAAAGACTGAAACATAAAGATCTCCTTTTATGCGCGTATGACGTGCCATCGGTCGAATGTCAAAACAGACAGCAATGCTGCATTGCAAGATAAATTCCTCGCATATGCAAAAAACGCAATGCTGACATGCAGCATTGGCCCTTTTCTTATGCGCTGCGATCCCTAAATTCTACAACATCAGAGCGGCGCACTTTAGTCCCTCCCAGATGTTGAAAGCGATCTCCTCCCACGCTGACAACGCAAGGTGCGCCGCTCGAAATCAATTTTAAAGCTAAGGACAAAGATCATGGCTACAACTGCCTCTTTTACGAACGTCCCCGCTCGCGCCGCCGGTTCGAACTCCGTATTTCGTCGCGCTATGGACCGCATGGTATCTGCACGGGAACGTCAGGTAACCCGCTACGTAAACGGTTACCTTCTGACACTTGACGACCAGACATTGGCCGAAAACGGTTTTAACCGTAAATCGCTTGAAAAAGCGGGCTCTGCCATTTACCCGTTCTAAGTCAGTTACTTAGACTGAAATTAAAAACACCGGATGGTTTTACCATCCGGTGTTTTTTGTTTGGAGCGTGGTTTCGGACGAGCAAGACAGGGCTCTAAAGCACTGCGCAAAAGGTCAGCGTTGTCCAGCCCTCACGAGAAGCGCGCCGCTGCAATGCCAGGCCATGTGCCACATAGGCTGCAACCACCCGGTTTGCCTGTGCATCCAGAATTCCAGAGAGTATCAGCGTTCCGCCTGCGGCCAGTTGCCCGCCAATTTCTCCCGCCATTGTCATCAGTGGTCCTGCAAGAATATTGGCAACAATCAGATCAAACGGCGCGTTCACGCGGATGGCCGCGTGATGCATCCCGTTTGCTTCGACCACGTGAATCCGGTTTGCTACTTGATTCAATTGGGCATTTTCGCGTGCAACGATCACCGAAACCACATCAATATCGCTGGCCAGCACAGGTTGGTGACAGGCTTTGGCAATCGCAATGGCCAAAAGGCCAGTTCCCGTACCCATATCGAAAATTCGTTCAAAAGACCTGCGCCGAAGCACATATTCCAGTGCCTCAAGACAGCCAGCTGTTGTGCCATGATGGCCGGTGCCAAACGCTTGTCCGGCCTCAATCTCCACGCCAACAGCGCCAGCGGGAACAAGAGCCTTGTCATGAGCGCCGTGAACAAAAAACCGCCCGGCAGCAACGGGACGCAAGCCTTCAAGGCTCATGGCCACCCAATCTTCATCGCCAACGTCTTCATGGGTCAGTTCCAGACCTGACATATCGGCGGTAAGCAGACCTTTGATTCGATCCAGAACCTCTGTCAGTTCCTCTTTGGGAACATAAAGATCGATAGTCCACTCTAACGAATCAGGATTGTCGGGCTCGACCTCGAAATGCGAGATGGCATGGCCGTCTTCTTCAAAGGCAGCTTCAAGCAATAAGAAGAGGTCGCTGGCTTCCGGAGAATTCAGGCGCAGCATAATTCGGGATTGGTTCATGATCAGTGGGTTTCCAGAAAACTATCGACGACTTTTTTGCGTCCGGCCTTGTCAAAATCCACTGTGAGTTTGTTGCCGTCGATCTGAGCCACCAGCCCATAGCCAAACTTCATGTGGAACACGCGTTCGCCAAGCGCAAAATTTGATGATGCAGCAGACCCGCTTTTGGCCACCAACTCACCTTCAATGGTGCGTGGGCCACCGCTATTGCGTTTGGGGCCTTCGTTCTTGCTATGTTGTTGTGCGCGCTGCCAACCGGGTGTGGAATAAGTGTTGCGAAACGTATCCTGTGTGTCGAACCGACTGGCGCCATAGGCGCCACCACCGGACGATCCATAACCGCCATAGCTGCTGTTGCCTTCATTGATTTGGGCATGTGTTTCCGGCAGTTCATCCAGAAACCGCGAGGGAATTGAGGATTGCCAGGTGCCGTGAATGCGTCGGTTTGAGACAAACCAGATTTTTGCTGCTTTCTTGGCACGCGTCAGGCCCACATAGGCCAGCCGCCGTTCCTCCTCCAGCCCGGAGCGCCCGGATTCATCCAGCGCGCGTTGATGGGGGAAAAGGCCTTCTTCCCATCCTGGCAGATAGACTGTGTCGAATTCCAGACCTTTTGCAGAATGCAGCGTCATGATGCTGACGGCGTCATAGTCTTCCTGCGTATCTACATCCATAACCAGAGAAATATGCTCAAGAAAGCCGCCCATGCTTTCAAACTCTTCCATTGAGCGGATCAGCTCTTTCAGGTTTTCCAGACGGCCGGGCGCATCTGCGGACCGATCATTCTGCCACATCTCCGTATAGCCGCTCTCATCCAGAATGATTTCGGCAATTTCCGTGTGGGGCAGATTGTCGGCCTGTTCGCGCCAGCGCGACAGGCTGTTGACCAGGTCAGACAAGGCCTTGCGTGGTTTGGGCTTTAACTCCTCGGTCTGGCATAGCTCATGTGCTGCCTGTATCAGCGGAATGGACCGCGCCCGCGCAAATGCATGCAGCAAATTGAGTGTTGCATCACCAAGGCCGCGGCGCGGCGTGTTGACGATCCGCTCAAAGGCCAGATCATCAGCAGGTTGCAGCATGGCGCGGAAATAAGCCAATGCGTCGCGAATTTCCATGCGTTCATAAAAGCGCGGGCCGCCAATGACACGGTAATTCAGCCCTAATGTAACAAAACGATCTTCGAATGAACGCATCTGGAATGATGCGCGTACCAGTATCGCCATGTCGTTCAGCGCATGGCCACCGCGTTGCAACTGCTCAATGTCTTCGCCAATGGCTCGGGCTTCTTCTTCGGAATCCCACACGCTGGAGACGATAACCGGATTGCCCATTTCAGCGGTATCAGTGAACAGGGTTTTCCCAAGCCGGTCTTCATTGTTTTCAATCAGGCCGGCAGCTGCGCCCAGAATATGACCGGTCGAGCGGTAATTACGTTCCAGTCGAATAACCTTGGCGCCCGGAAAATCTTTCTCAAAACGCAGAATATTGTCCACTTCAGCACCGCGCCAGCCATAGATGGACTGATCATCGTCGCCCACACAGCAAATGTTGCTGTTGCCCTGTGCCAAAAGACGTAGCCACATATATTGAGCCACATTGGTATCCTGATACTCGTCCACCAGAATGTATTTGAAACGGCTGTGATACTCTTTCAGTACGTCCGGATTCTTGCGGAACAAGTTGAGGCATTCCAGCAGCAAATCGCCAAAATCGACAGCGTTCAGGGCTTTCAAGCGATCCTGATAGGCCTGATACAGCTCGCCCCCTTTACCATTGGCAAAGCTGCCCACATCCCCTTTGGGAACCTGATCTGCAGACCAGCCACGGTTTTTCCAGCTATCAATGAGGTTGGCCAATTGGCGTGCGGGCCAGCGCTTTTCGTCAATGTTTTCCGCTTTGATGATCTGTTTCATCAGGCGAATTTGATCATCTGTGTCAAGGATCGTGAAATTTGATTTCAGTCCGACCAGCTCTGCATGTCTGCGCAGCAATTTGACGCCGATGGAATGAAAAGTACCAAGCCATGGCATGCCCTCGACCGCGCCACCAATCAGCCGCCCGATCCGTTCTTTCATTTCCCGTGCGGCTTTGTTGGTAAAGGTGACAGACAATATCTGCCCCGGATGTGCACTTCCGGTCGCCAGAATGTGTCCGATGCGTGTGGTCAGAACCCGTGTTTTTCCTGTTCCGGCACCAGCCAACACCAGCAGCGGCCCGTCAATGCTCTCCACAGCATCGCGCTGTTCTGCATTCATGCCGTCCATATATGGCGCAACTGGACGCGCCGCCGCCGCCTGTTTGCTGGCACGCGCCGCCAAACCTCCCGCTTTGGGTGAGTGCGGCGTAACAGAAGGATTGTGACGTGTGGCCATGATGGATGAATTGATTCGCTGTGTTGTTATTCAATGAAGATAGGACAGCTAAAGCGCGAACCCAATTAATTCTGTTCTATTGTTGTTCTAACGATGTTCTTCCACGTTTGCATCAATCAACGCATCATTGAAATAGGCCAGTGCCTTGACCTGAACAGCCCAACCGACAAAGGCTCGGTTTTTACCGCTTGAAACGACCGGAATGCGGCCCAGACCTGTCTCGTCAAAGGCCCTCAAGGCCGTCTCCAACGTATCCGTCAGAATCATAACCCGCACATCATCTCCAAAGCTGAACCCTCCTGTCAGAAATTCTGCATCATCTTCCGGGTTTGGCGGTTGAAGAAATTCGGCAACACGCACTTTCTGAACCAGATATTTATGCGGTCCCACATTCACAAAGAGACCCCGCATTTCCAACTGCCAGTGGAAATAGGAACGCCCATGGATAGCCATGGTCAGACCAACCGCCACAGATACGGTCAACAGAAGCGCAATGGTGAGGCTGTAGCCGCCCGTCAGTTCAAACACGATCATGGTGGTGGAAATGGGTGCGCCAATGACCGCTGCCGACACAGCACCCATGCCCAGAATCGCATAGAGTCCCTGACTTGAAGCCATTTCCGGGAAAGCACTGGCGGCGATGATGCCGAAGGCACCACCAGCCATAGCACCCACATAGAGGGCAGGGGAGAATATGCCGCCGCCAAAGCGCGAAGCCAGCGTGATGGAGGTTGCTGCGGTCTTTGCAACAATCAGGGCCAGCATTAACGTCAACGGCAATTGCTGTCTCAGTGCCTGATCGGTTGCTTCATATCCCACTCCCAGAACCTGCGGGAACCACAGTGCGATCAACCCAACCAGAAATCCACCAATGACCGGCCGCAGAAAAAACGGAAAAGTTAGTCGGCGGGCGAGATAATCTGTACCGATCAGGGAAAACTGAAAAATCACAGCAACCAGAGCGCAGACAATGCCCAGAATGAAGAAAGCCGGGAATTCCAGATAAGAGGTAATCTGATAGATCGGAATTTCAAAAGCCGCGACATCGCCAATCCAGACTCGCGAAAGAATCGTGCCGCAAACAGAGGCAATGACAATGGGCACAAAGGCCGTGGTGGCATAATGGCCAAGGATCACTTCCAGCGCGAACAGCACGCCTGCAATGGGGGCATTGAAGCTGGCAGAGACCGCGCTTGCAACACCGCAGGCCAAAAGTGTACGGCGGCTGGTCTCGGGCAGTCCCATGCTGCGGGTTATTGCAGTGGCAAGCGTTGCACCAAGATGAACTATTGGGCCCTCACGCCCGGCGCTCGCGCCGGAACCAAGGGAAATTGCCGTCAAAATCGCACTACGAATGCCGGATAGCAGTCCCAGGCTCTCTGTACCGGATACGCGCGCTTCTATGACATCGGCTACGCCGCCAGTGCGCCGGCCAGGGTGAAGATATTGCAGCGCCAGCCCAACCACCAGACCGCCTGTCGTGGGCGCTGCCAGAATGACCCACCAGGGCATAGCTGCAGCTGCAGACGCAACGCGTTCTGACATGTCGCCCAGCCAGACCCATTGCACTGCGCCAATTGCCAGACGAAACAGAATGGCGACAACGGCAACACCAAAGCCGATCACAGTTGCCAGAATCCACAATTCCGGCTGTCTTGTGCCAGCAAAAACGCGCCAGTTCGGCTCTATCCAACTATGGGCAATTCCGTAAAGGCGTTTGACGTGAGACATCATGAATCCGGTCCCACATTGATGGAGCCACCGGATTTTCTTGCAAAAAAGCCGCGATGATTTTCATATCTGAAAAGCTCAGGGAAGGGTGTGTTCTGCGCAGACACGAGCTGATTCTGACCAATGAGGCGGATCCGAGCATTGGCTCGATCCTCTAGGACATTCAGAAACCACGAGAAATCGGACTGCGTCAAGGGACAATGACCCCAATATGGCAAGAATGGCTTGGTCTGCGTCCGATGCTTTGCTACCCAGACAAGGTGACAGAAACAAACAGGATAAGAGTATGTCAGCTGATCCAGTTGCGCCGCATGCAGAACGCGGAGATTTTGAGACTGTCGGCGCTGTTTTAAAGCAGCGCTTCGGTGAACGGTTTTCAACGGCGCAAGCTGTACGCGAGCAGCACGGGCATACAACAAGCTGGATCAAGAATCAGCCACCTCAGGGAGTAGTCTTTGTTGAAACGACGGAAGATGTATCCGATGTCGTGTCCATTTGTGCTGATCATAATATTCCCATTATTCCATACGGAACCGGCACGTCGCTTGAAGGCCATGTGAACGCACCGGAAGGCGGCGTGTCGCTGGACATGTCCAGAATGAACCGTGTGTTGACGGTGAATGCGGAAGATCTTGACTGCGTTGTCGAACCGGGTGTGACCCGCAAACAGTTGAATGATTATCTTCGCGACACCGGGCTGTTCTTCCCCATTGACCCAGGCGCGGATGCCAGCCTTGGCGGCATGGCGGCTACAAGGGCGTCAGGCACCAATGCGGTGCGCTACGGCACCATGCGCGACAATGTTATCAATCTCACGGCTGTCCTGCCGGACGGGCGAATTTTGAAAACCGGCAATCGGGCGCGCAAAAGCTCTGCGGGTTACGATCTTGCCAGATTGCTGATTGGCTCTGAAGGCACCTTGGGTATCATCACGGAACTAACCCTGAAACTACAGGGCATCCCGCAGGCGATTTCAGGCGGCGTCTGCCCGTTCCCGACTATCGAGGACGCCTGCAATGCTGTGATTCAGACCATTCAGTATGGCATTCCGGTAGCCCGGATTGAGTTTCTCGACACCCTTCAGGTGAAAGCCTGCAATGCCTACTCCAATCTGCACTTGAGTGAACAACCGACCCTGTTTCTTGAGTTTCACGGGAGCGATGCAGGCGTTGCTGAACAGGCGGAAATGTTTGGTGAAATTGCAAATGACTGCAATGGCGGTGCGTTTGTCTGGACGGTGCAGGCAGAGGAACGGACCAAACTTTGGCAGGCGCGGCATGATGCTTATTGGGCGTCGATTGGATTGCGCTCCGGCTGCGAGGGTATCTCAACCGATGTCTGTGTGCCTATTTCCCGTCTTGCGGAATGCGTCACGGAAACGTTTCAAGACATTGAGGAAATGGAACTTGTGGCTCCCATGGTTGGACATGCGGGAGACGGAAATTTCCACGTGTTGGTCTTGCTGGATATGGATGATGCCGATGAAGTGGCGCGCGCCACCACATTCGTTTCAAAGCTGAACAGGCGCGCAATCGCCATGGATGGCACTTGCACCGGCGAGCACGGCATAGGCCAGGGAAAGATGCCCTATCTCGAGGCCGAAATAGGACATGGCGTTGATCTGATCCGTCAAATTAAAGCCGCTATCGATCCACAGAATATCATGAACCCTGGAAAAATCGTGTCTCAGCCAGACTAGCGCCGTCATTTGGTTTTGCAGGCCAAAACTGTCCTTTTTCTATGCGGATAAGCAAAGAAATCGGTTGAATTCGATTTGAGGCGTCTTAACGTGGTGCAAGCGTCTTTCACCGGCACCTTTGGAGCGCTGCCCTGAATAAATTATACATCTTCGTTGGAAGTTTTATCATTCTGATCCTTGTGGGTGGGCTGATAGGACCGTTTTTTATCGACTGGACTGCCTATCGGCAGATTTTTGAAGATGAGGCGTCCAAGGCTCTGGGGCATCCGGTACGAGTAGCTGGTGCCGCTGACGCCCGGTTTCTGCCAATGCCGGCTATCACCTTTACCGATGTGCGTGTGGGCGAATCTGAAGGTGAAGCGCTTGCGCGGATTGACGAAATTCGCGTGAGAATGGAACTGATGCCGCTCCTGCGTGGCGAATTCCAGATCACGGATTTGATCGTGGAACGGCCTGTCGTTTCCGCCGCGATTGACGATACTGGTCGTCTGGACTGGCTTTTGACCACAGACAACCGCACACCGATTGATCCCGACAAGGTGATCTTTAGCAGCGTGCAGGTATCAGACGGGACCTTGCGGTTGATTGATGGTCGGCGTGATAATCTGTGGCAGTTGGAAAATGTGAATTTTGAAGGCAATGCCCGCTCTTTGCTGGGCCCTTTCCGTGTTGAGGGTGGTTTCACTTATGAGGGGCAGCCCAATGCGTTCCGCGTCGCCACAGGGCGAACTGATGATCTGGGCAATTTGCGTGTCACTTTGCAGGTCAATCCCCTCGAAACGCCCGTGTCTCTGGCGCTTGATGGAATCTTGTCGAACTCCGAAGGCGGCCCGGTCTATGAGGGCACCTACACTTTCAGCGCTTATGCAGCAGAGGAAGAGGATGATGCTCCAAGAGAGGAACCTCCAATCCGCTCGCAGGGCCGCTATTCGCTAACCTCTGCCGATTTAGAACTACCTGAATTCATCATTGCCATGGGCCCGCCAAGCCTTGCTTCCACCCTGGAAGGGACAGGTCGTATTCTGTTCGGTGACACGCCGAGTTTTGATTTGAGCCTGCGCACGGATCAAATTGATCTGGATCGCTCCATCGGGCGCGGCCCATCCGAGCCAGCACGTCCATCTCAGGTATCTGCACTGCTCGGTCAACTGGCTTTGGCAACCCCGACTGAATTGGGTGTCGCTGGACGTTTGCGGATGGATGTCGGCTCAATTGTACTGGGCGGTGGCATTGTGGAACAACTGGCCCTCGACGCTTCAAACGACAGGGGCGGCTGGCAGATTGACAAATTTGAAGCGCGGTTTCCCGGTCGGACGGCTTTTATAGCGTCCGGGCGTGTTGCGCGAAACGAGGAAACCCGGACACCCCAATTTGATGGATTTATGCGCGTTGCTTCTCTGGAGCCCGGACGCTTTGCTGTTTGGGCACGGCCAGATCAGCCAGTGCCGGGCACACCGCCGCCAGCGGTGCAATTTGAAGCGCGTACCGAATTTGGCCGCGAGCATCTGGTTCTGGAAGAAATCACGGGCAGGCTTGGAAACGACGCCCTGTCCGGTGATCTGGATCTGAGAACGCCTTTGGGTGCACGCAGCCAATTGGATATGACCATTGATGCCGAACTGCTGGATCTTGATGCCATCAATGATCTGACCCGGCTTCTGTCTGGACGTGATGCTGTGGCGGCTGCGGCTGTCACAGATAATGTGTCACTGAACCTGCATGCAAACCGGTTGGTCAGCGAAGGCGTGAACGCACGTGACGTCATCGTTGAGGCGTCATTGGCAGATGAAGTGCTGGAGTTGAAACGTTTTCAGATTGACGGGGTCGCTGGTGCCAATATCACTGCCATTGGACGGCTGGAAAATGTCTTCAGCAATCCCATTGGCACAATGACTTCCGAGCTTGAAGCGCCAGATTTGTCCGGCCTGCTTCAGCTCATGACACCCTATCTGGAAGATCTGCCAATCTTCAATGCGATTACCATTGCCGCGCCAGCTTTGGCTCCCGCTGACCTGGATATTCGCTTTTCTTCTGAAAAGAAATCAGAAGGCATTCAAGCCAATCTTCAACTGGGTGGAACAGCTGGTGGGTCTCCGCTGTCCTTCAAAGGCGAGTTCAACGGCCGCCCTGACGTGATGGAAAGTGGCGAAGTGACTTTCACCTTGGCCGCGGATTCTGAAGATTCTGCACAATTGTTGCGCCAGTTCTCAATTCCGGCAGAGCCAACATTGGAGCCGGTATTCGGGGCGCTCAGCATGTCCGGGCAGGGATCGCTGGATGCTGGGATATTTTCCAGTCTGATTGCCGACCTTGCTGGTACGCGCATAAATGCTGAAGGTTTTATCCGCCCCGGCAACGGCGCAGCGCTTGGATTTGACGGGTCATTGACCCTGAAAACGAATGCTGTCAATCCATTGTTGAAGATGGCTGGCATCACCTTTGCGGGCGCTTTGCAGACTGAAGTGGGACTGGTCAGAGACCTGCCGCTGGAACTTGCAGGTCAGATCAGCCTGGATGGTGCGCGGATGGACGCGGAAATTTCCAGCGCCACAATTGACGGGGAGGATATCACCGGAAGCGGGACACTGGATTTGTCAGATGACACCCCAAGTCTTGTAGGTGATTTTTCAGTGGATCGGCTGAGCTTGCCGTGGCTTCTATCACTTGGTCTTGGAGAAGACCCCCTGGCAATTGTTATTGACGAAACCATCTGGTCCGAAAATCCGTTCAACGTGACAGCCCTTCGTGATCTGGAATTGGCCGTTGGACTGCGGGCAACCGTAATTGAGTTGTCGGACCGTCTGGTTGCTGACAATGGCGGTGTAACGTTAACTGCTCGCACTGGTAGTCTGGGCGTGGAGATCATTGATGCGGGTTTTGCAGGTGGCCTTCTGTCAAGCGTCGTCAACATCCGTAACACGCTTGGCTCGGTCGTCATGGATGGTCGGATAACGTTGCAGGAAGCTGCTCTGGAAGAACTGGTCTGGCGTCCCGAAGGTCGGGCATCCGCTTTGGGCGGACTGAATTTCTTTGCCGATTTTGAAGGCAATGGCGATTCCATGAAGGAGCTTATCTCCAGCCTGACTGGCGGTGGCACGCTGTTGGTTGAAAATGGCGAGTTCCGCAGCATCAATCCTTTGGCATTCCGAAAAACCATGCGGGCAGTAGATGCCGGGCTCGAACTTGAAGAAGAGAAAATTACCGAAGAGTTTCTCAAGCACATCAACGATGGTGTGCTGCCTTTTAATTCTGCGGAAGGTGTCTTCTCCATCGTCTCCGGTTCTGTCCGCGCGGGCTCTGTCTCAGTCGATGCCGGGGATGCGTCAGCGCTTGGCGGCGGTACAATTGATCTGATCAACTTGCTGCTTGAAAGCGACTGGACCCTGCGAATGGACCCGGGCACCGAAGCTGTTATTGGCGCCGAACCTCAGATCGGCATCAGCTATGGCGGTACTTTGGAAAACCCCGAACGTGAGTTTGATATCTCCGCATTGACAGGTTTTCTGACCCTGCGGGAATTCGAGCGCGAAGTGGCGCGTATTGAAAATCAGGAAGAAGACATTCTGGAAAAGGAATGGTTTGGACGTCAGTTGCGCATGTTGCGTGAACGCCGCCTGAAGCGGGAGGCCGCAAATGCGGTACCGCCAGCACCCCAAATCAATCTGGAAAACCAGATTCGCGATGCGTTGCAAAACCCGGTTCAATAGCCAGCTTGCCCGGTTCAACAGCCAGCTTGAATGATCAGGGCTTGGAGCCGCTTTCCTGCTGATAATAGCGCAAGACCATCACCCGAATGGCACTGGAAAGATTTTCAGACGGAAGATCAGTGAGTCCAGCGGTCCGGGCTTCATCAATTTCCCGGATTAAGGATTGCAGCGATACATCGCGTTCGCGAGCAATGTGTTGAAGCCCATTCCAGAAAGCATCCTCAAGAGAAATGCTTGTGCGGTGGCCTTCAATGGAAATCGAGTGTTTTTTCAAAACACATCATCCCGGCGAAATCATCTTCGAAGGCACGACAATCTCGTCATATTCCGCTTCTGTCACTAGCCCGGTCGCCAGCGTTTCCTCTTTCAGCGTGGTGCCGTTCTTATGGGCAGTCTTTGCGATTTTCGCCGCATTGTCATAGCCAATTTTCGGCGCAAGTGCCGTCACCAGCATCAGCGAGCGTTCCAGCCCGCTTTGAATGTTTTCCAGCCTTGGCTCCAGGCCAACAACACAATTGTCAGCAAAGGAAACAGCCGCATCAGACATGAGGCGGACGGATTGAAGGAAATTATAGGCCATCACAGGGTTGAAGACATTCAATTCGAAATGGCCCTGACTGCCGGCAAAGGTCAGCGCTGCATTATTGCCGAAAATCTGCACACAGACTTGTGTCAAGGCTTCGCATTGTGTCGGGTTGACCTTGCCCGGCATGATGGATGAGCCGGGCTCATTTTCAGGAAGTGACAACTCGCCAAGACCGGCACGCGGGCCAGAGCCCAAAAAGCGGATATCATTGGCCATTTTAAACAGCGAAGCGGCCACGGTGTTGATCGCGCCATGAGAAAAGACCATCGCATCATGCGCTGCCAGGGCCTCAAATTTATTGGGCGCCGTGGTGAACTTCATGCCGGTAATGCTGGCAATCTCGTCGGCCACTTTTTCTGCAAAGCCAATGGGTGCATTAAGCCCTGTACCAACGGCAGTGCCGCCTTGCGCCAGTTCCATCAGCTTGGGCATGGCGCTTGTGATGCGTTCAATGCCATTATCAAGCTGCTGCACATAGGCGGAAAATTCCTGGCCCAGCGTCAGGGGCGTTGCATCCTGCGTGTGGGTGCGGCCAATCTTGATGATCTTTTCCCAGGCCTTTGCCTTGTCATTCAGCGCGTTGCGCAATTGCTGCAGGGCAGGGAGCAAACGATGCTCGATTTCCTCAGCGCAGGCCACATGCATTGCTGTGGGGAAGGTGTCATTGGAGGATTGCGACATGTTGCAGTGATCATTGGGATGCACGGGTTTTTTAGACCCCATCTCACCGCCCAAAATTTCGATGGCACGGTTGGAGATCACTTCATTGGCATTCATATTGGATTGCGTGCCGGAACCTGTCTGCCAGACCACAAGCGGAAAGTGAGCGTTCAGCTTGCCTTCAATAACTTCCTGCGCCGCTGTCACAATGGCATCGCCAAGTTTTGGATCGAGACGATCCAGCGACACATTGGCCCGCGCTGCAGCCTGTTTGACAATGCCCAGCGCCCGAACAATTGGCTCTGGCTGTTTTTCCCAGCCGATTTTGAAATTACCAAGAGAGCGTTGCGCCTGCGCGCCCCAATACCGGTCGCTCTGCACTTCAATCGGGCCAAACGTATCAGATTCCGTACGTGTTGCGGTCATGGCGTATTCCATCCAGTCATATAATCAGTGAAAAATCAGTTCTTTTTGCGGAAGGCGTCCAGCGAAACAACATCAGCGCCTTTGGGATCTTCATCAGTCACATCATCGCCCTCAACTTCGGGGATGTCTGACGGCTCACCATCTGCATCTTCGTCATTATCGGCTTCCGCGGTTGCCTTGGCAGCTTCTTCGCTGTCGCGCTTGGCGGTTTCTTCGGCAATTCGGGCCGCTTCTTCGCGCTGCTTTTCCCGCTCGCTGGGGAGCATTGGGCGGGTGGTATGCAATTCTTCTATCTGAGCCGGGGCGGTTGGCACGGACGCCAGTTCGACAGTATCGGCGCCTTCGCCCGCGATATCGTCATTTGTCTCGGCTTCTTCATCTGCCGATTTGGCCATTTCCGGATCAAACTGAAGACCAAATTGCACTGACGGATCATAAAACGCCTTGATGGCGGCAAAAGGCACATGCAGACGTTCTGGAATGGCATTGAAGGACAGGCCAATCTCAAATGATTGCTCACCAACGATGAGGTCCCAAAACTGGTGCTGCAGCACAATTGTCATCTCTTCAGAGTATTGAGACTTGAGCCGGTTGGAAATACGCACCCCGGTTGCTGTGGTGCTGAAGGTGATGAAAAAATGGTGTTCACCGGGAAGGCCGGTCTGTGAGACTTCCACAAGGAGTTTCCGAAGCATTCCGCGCAGCGCTTCCTGCGCCAGCACGTCGTAACGGATCATGTCTTTTGCCATAGGAATCGCAGCTCCGGTATTCGCCCAGTTACCATGGTGATAAAGCGTCACTGCGGGGTAGGGCAAGAGCCTAATGGAGATATTGCAGTTACGGCACGACCGATCCGGAAATGCGGACACGGATAAGTGGAGGCTTCTGTTGCCAGGTGCCTCCGAACCCCGCCAGTTCATGCGAATGAACTGGGCTTCAGTTGAAGTTGTCGAACCGCATTACGCAGCCAGACGAACCTCCGCATAGTTGTCATTTGCAACTACTAAAATGGTCCGATATCGGTGGTACCATGCCGAGCGAAAACACAATTTTTACACCCTCGTCGAAGCTGTTTCGCCCCCGCCGAAGCACACTTGCACTGTTTCACATGCAGTGCGCCAAATGCGCTTTGGTGGAGGCGCCGGGTACCGCCCCCGGGTCCGAGTAGCTTATTACAGAGGCCATTTATCGCCATAGTCGGCTTGCACCGACAAAAGGAGATATAACAACTAAACCGCGCTCTTTAAAGGCCTGTCGTTAGTACAGTGCAAAACGCCTGTGTAAACAAAACATGTTCTGACGCGCTGCTCGCGGAAATGTGCATTGCATGTGAACGATGGATTTCTTTTATTATTGCAGAAATCAGTCATCAATTCAGCAGATCGGGAACCGACATGCCCTCATTCAACCGCCGCAACTTCTTGACCCTCACAGCCTCTGCCGCCGTCGCTGCATCGCTGGGCCTCGTCTCCAGCAGCGCCTTTGCCGCCAAGCCGCAAATCTTTACCGGTCTGGTTAAAGGTGTCGCCGTTGCCGGCCATGATCCGGTCGCCTATTTCACACAAGGCAAGCCTGTTAAAGGCAGCACAGATCACAGCCTTGTGCATGAAGGTGCGGAATGGCGTTTTTCAAGTGCTGACAACAAAGCAATGTTCGAGGCCAACCCTGCCAAATATGCCCCACAATTTGGCGGCTATTGCGCCTATGCGGTTTCTCAAGGGTACACCGCAAAAGGTGAACCTGATGTCTGGAAAATTGTGGATGACCGCCTATATCTGAATTTCAACCGGGGCGTTCAACGCCGTTGGGAAAAAGACATTCCGGGCCACATCGCACAGGGTAATGGCAACTGGCCAAAAGTTTTGACGAATTGAGTTTAAACTAACTGGTCCTCCAAAGATCGTATCAGCAGTAATGGCTACGGGTTCCGGTTAAACACCAGAAATGTGGCCATTGCTGTATCTTTTGGGCCTTGTGGCAGCTTTTGATTGTCGGTTTGGGTCCAGTCCTGTTCTGAAAGGGCAGGGAAAGACGTATCACCCTCCGGCTCAATATGAATGCGCGTGAAGTAAACGCGAGAGGCCAGGGGCAGGGCCTGTGCATAAATCTGCCCGCCGCCAATAATCATGATTTCAGCAGCGTTGCCGGCAAGCTCCAGTGCCGCGTCCAAGTTGGCCGCCACATCCACCCCATCCGCCTGCCAGTCTGCATTACGTGTAACGACAATATTTTGACGTCCCGGTAGCGGTCGGCCAATCGACTCAAACGTCTTGCGCCCCATGACAATCGGTTTTCCGCTTGTGATGGCTTTGAAATTCTTCAGATCACCCGACACATGCCAGGGCATCTCGCCTTGATGACCGATCACGTTGTTTTCGGCAGCGGCAACAACAATGCTGATTTTCGGGCTATCAGAAGTCATACAGCTATCGGCGCCTTTATGTGCGGGTGCGGATCATAGTCGGTAATCTCAAAATCTTCGAACTGGAAGTCAAAGATCGAATCGCGATCATTCAACAAATTCAGTTTCGGCAGTGGTCTTGGTTCCCGACTCAATTGCAATTCAGTCTGCTCCAGATGGTTGAGATACAAATGCGCATCGCCCAGCGTATGGACAAAATCACCAACCTGCAGATTGCAGACCTTCGCCACCATATGCGTCAGCAACGCATAGGACGCGATGTTGAACGGAACACCCAGAAAAATATCGGCAGAGCGTTGATACAATTGGCAGGACAAGCGCCCATCAGCCACATAAAACTGAAACAGACAGTGGCACGGCGGCAACGCCATATTGGGCACATCTGCCGGGTTCCAGGCGCTGACAATCAACCGGCGACTGTCAGGATTGGTGCGGATCATGTCAATCAACTGCGATATCTGATCAATCGTGCCGCCCTTATTATCAGGCCATGACCGCCATTGATGCCCATAAACGGGCCCCAGATCTCCGCTTTCATCAGCCCAGTCATTCCAGATCGAAACACGGTTCTCATTGAGATAGGCAATATTGGTGTCGCCGTTCAAAAACCACAGCAATTCATAAATGATGGAGCGCAGATGCAGTTTCTTAGTGGTAACCAGCGGAAACCCTTTTGACAAATCAAAGCGCATCTGATGCCCGAACACCGATTTTGTGCCGGTTCCGGTGCGATCTTCCTTGCTGTGCCCCGTGTCCAGTACACGCTGCATGAGATCAAGATATTGCTTCACAATTATGCGCTTTCACGAATCTGTTTTGATCGCGCCACAATACATGTCTCTGCTGCGAATGGGGAGGCCGATACCGGGTCGGGATTCACAGCTTTCAGATAGGGCCTGGTCAGGGCGCATTTCGCCCTTTAAAAAGCACAGCTTCTGGCTCTGCAATACACAAGAAATTATGGGAAGAGATTCTATGGCTCACCGCGTCACAGATCATGATCTGCAAATCGACGAAAAACTGCATCAATTCATTGAAGAACAGGCGTTGCCCGGCACTGGCGTCAGCAGCGAATCCTTCTGGGGTGGTTTGAGCAAACTGATCCACGAACTCGGCCCTAAAAACGCCGCTCTTCTTGCAAAACGTGAAGACATTCAGACCGAAATCGACAATTGGCATCTGGCCCATAAAGGCCAGGCGCAGGATATGGAAGCCTACAAGGCGTTCCTGACCGAGATCGGCTATCTGGTGCCGGAAGGCCCTGCCTTTTCAATCGAGACCGAAGCTGCCGATCCGGAAATCTGCGATATTGCCGGACCGCAACTGGTCGTGCCTGTGATGAATGCACGCTATGCCCTGAACGCTGCCAATGCGCGCTGGGGTTCGCTCTATGATGCGCTTTACGGCACCAATGCCATGGGCGATTTACCATCGTCAAAGGGCTATGATGCGGCACGCGGTGCCCGTGTCATTGCCTGGGCGCGTACTTTCCTGAACGACGCTGTGCCTTTGGATGGTGATTGGACAGATGCCACCGGCCTGTCCATCAAGGATGGCAAATTATCCGTGGCCACCAGCGCTGGCGACATTGGCTTGAAATCGTCCGGTCAGCTGGTTGGCTTTCTCGGCGATGCAAGCGCGCCGTCATCCGTGGTTCTGAAGAACAACGGTCTGCACGTGGAAATCGTGGTGGATGCTTCCGGCCCCATTGGAAGTTCTGATAGCGCCAGCATCTCCGATGTGCGTCTGGAATCAGCCATGTCCACCATCATGGATTGCGAAGACTCTGTCGCGGCCGTGGATGCGGAAGACAAGATCATCGCCTACACAAACTGGCTTGGCCTGATGAAAGGTGATCTGACCGAGGAAGTCAGCAAAGGCGGCAAAAGCTTTACCCGCAAGCTCAACCCGGATGTCACCTATCAGTCCGCTGATGGTGGTTCGGTCACGCTGAAAGCCCGCTCATTGATGCTGGTGCGCAATGTGGGTCACCTGATGACCAACCCTGCAATCCTCGACAAGGATGGCAATGAAGCGCCTGAGGGCATGCTGGATGCAGCCATCACGGTGCTGATCGCCATCCATGACCGCAACCGGGACGAAAACAAAAACTCGGAAGTTGGCTCCGTCTACATTGTAAAACCCAAAATGCACGGCCCGGAAGAGGTCGCCTTTGCCGACGAAATTTTCACCACTGTTGAAAATTTCCTGGGCCTGCCTGCCAATACGGTCAAAATGGGCATCATGGATGAAGAGCGCCGCACCACGGTGAATTTGAAAGAGTGTATTCGCGCTGCGAAAAACCGGGTTGTCTTCATCAATACCGGCTTCCTCGATCGCACAGGCGATGAAATGCACACCTCCATGGAAGCTGGTGCCATGATCCGCAAAGCGGACATGAAAGCTCAGCCATGGATTTCCGCCTATGAAGACTGGAATGTCGATGTTGGTCTGGCCTGCGGCCTGCGCGGCAAAGCCCAAATCGGCAAGGGCATGTGGGCCATGCCAGATTTGATGCAAGACATGTTGGAGCAAAAGATCGGCCATCCAAAAGCCGGTGCCAATTGCGCCTGGGTGCCATCGCCAACCGCTGCCACACTGCACGCAACCCACTACCACAAGGTTGATGTCAGCGAAGTCCAGGCCAGGCTTGCAAAAGGCGGACCACGCGCGAAGCTGGACGATATTCTGACCATCCCGCTGGCCGACCGGCCCAACTGGTCACCAGAAGAAGTGAAGGCTGAAATCGACAACAATGCTCAGGGCATTCTTGGCTATGTTGTGCGCTGGGTAAATCAGGGCGTTGGCTGTTCAAAGGTTCCCGACATCAACAATGTCGGCCTCATGGAAGACCGCGCCACCTGCCGCATTTCCTCGCAACATCTGGCCAATTGGCTGCATCATGGCGTGGTAACGGAAGAAAAGGTCATGGAAACCATGAAGCGCATGGCAGCCGTGGTCGATGGCCAGAATGCCGGCGATCCGGATTACACCCCCATGGCCCCCGATTGTGACGGCATCGCCTTCAAAGCGGCCTGCGATCTGGTGTTTGAGGGCCGGGTTCAGCCGTCCGGTTACACAGAACCCATCCTGCACCGTCGTCGCCTGGAATTAAAAGCACAGCAGGGCTAATGACGGGCTGAAAGCTCAAAAAGCGAAACAGTGTTCAGGGCGCAACCGGGTTGCGCCCTGTTTCATTTCTGGCAATGGCTCTCAAACCAAACGTTTGTTCAAGCCAGACAGCCGCGTCGACATAAGCGAGCGTGAAGCCAGTTGCCAGTTGCCAGTTGAATGACTTGAATTCAGCCGGCAGACATCAAAACAATCATTATCCGGCGTAGTCGAACCCTTTTGGTATGATTGAATAGCCATCATCGACGAAGCGCACAAATATGGAAACCTCATCATCCTCGGTTCCGCGACAATGAATACCCAGGCGGGTTTCACCTTCTGATTTGGTTTCATCAAATTCCAGCGGAACACTGCATGCCCCTGCCGAAGCAACCGCACTTGCTATGGCCGATATAGCTGCGGGCGACTGCATGTATCTGGCAAAATCCACATGGTCGGCTGCAAACGAGGGTGCGGTGAAAAACACGCATGATGCGATTGTCAGTATTCCTGTAAGCTTCATTCTTATTCCAGTTTTCGCTAGTGTTGAGAACGGGGTTGATTGTTCTGTCGATTGGCAGGACGCCCGCTATGCTGGGCTCATTGAATAGATGGCGTCACTCTGGACACAGTTTGCAATCTTATTCACATTCCATTCAAGTCATTTCGATCATAATGACCAGCATGTGATCACAACCGGAGTTAAAAATGTCAGCGATGAAATTGCTATGGTGTTCAGTGTCAGTCATTGGAGTTTTGGCGACAGCCGGAGCTGCAAATGCAGACGCGTTCAAGGAAACAACATCAAATGGCACAATGCGATTGGAAATTGAGCAAGCCTACTCCGATGATGGTATCTCAAGCCCACATGTGGCGATAAACGGCGCGCACCTGCGCCAGTTCAACGACAAACAGAAACTGCAGATTGTCCACCGGGCAAAGCTTGATAAGCTGGAAGATGTCGTTGTTCTGCACCATTGGGATGGCGGCGTTGGATGCGCGGGCAGCCTTACCATTTTTTCCCTGTCCGAAGACGGCTTCTACCAATCTCCGGATCTGGGAACCTGCACCGAGACCTACCAAATCGATCTGGCCGACGATGAAGGCTCACAAGTGCTGAAAATCACCACCTATTCCGATGACTCAAAGACCGACAAAACCGGGCACTGGATCTACTTCGACGGCAATCTGATTGAGAAGTAATTTCCCCATGTGGAAAAGTGTTATCAGATCACCTGTTGGTCGGGCAGCGCTTTGCTGTTGGCTGTCAGTGACCACGCCCGCATTATGCCATTGTGTCCAGGAAGGTTAGCTGTTCTTGAAGCAGACCCGCCGCATCGTCGGCCGCTGGAGTTGAATGCTCAGCAGAGTTGGAATTGATTCAGGGCGCAATTTCGGTTGCGCCTTTTGCCATATAAGCAGAGTGATGCAATTGGCGTTGATGTTGCATTGCCAATGGAGGCCAGACTGACACACGAAATCACCTTTGTCCGATTGCCCAAAATTGAGCCGGGCAAAATATTGGCTCACATGTCCGACCCCCGTGTTGCAGAGCATATGCCGCTGCTGACCTTCAAATGGGACGAGGCTGCCGTAACAAAATTTGTCGCCACCAAGGAAACCTGCTGGCGCCGCGATGGTCTTGGCCATTGGGCCATATTGTCAGACAATGAATATGTCGGTTGGGGTGGTTTCCAAAAGGAGGGCGACGAGTGGGATTATGGTCTGGTCCTGAAACCGGATTGTTTTGGACTGGGCCCACGCATTTCAAGAAAAGCAATCGAGTTTGCCATTTCCGATGAGCGCATTCCCTTCGTAACCTTCCTTTTACCGCCATCACGCAAAAACCTTGGTGCGCTGGAGAGGCTCGGGGCAAAATTTGTGGGTGAGATAGATTTTGATGGGACACTGTTTCTCAAATACCGGCTTGAGACTGACTGGTTCGTCAAAAATCTGAACTGATATCACCTGCCGGATAAGTCGGCTTCCCGCAAGAAACGGGTGGTTACTCCAAGATCGGTCGCGCTACTGGAACGCAGCAATTCATGCTCCCGGAGCCGTTCGACATGACCAACGCCACATCGCCCATATTGGATGTGAAATCGACAATTCTGTTGTTAATGCTGGCAGCGATATGGGGTGGATCGTTTTTCTTCGGTGAAATAGCCCTGCGTGAAGTTCCACCGCTCACCATTACCCTCCACAGAATCATCTGGGCACTGCCAATCCTGGCCGTGATTGTGTATCTGAAGCGCGTTGCCGTTCCCCGTTCCATGGGCGTCTGGGGCGCTTATCTTGTCATGGGTGCGCTCAATAATGCGATCCCATTTTCATTGATCCTGTGGGGACAGACACAGATTGAAAGCGGATTGGCCTCTATTCTAAACGGCACCACAGCCATGTTTGCAGCGGTTGCCGCAGGGTTGCTGCTGAAGGATGAGCCTTTGACGGCAAAGAAAATAATTGGCGCAGTGCTGGGCCTTGCCGGTGTCGCTTTCATCATGGGCCCTGATGCGCTGACTGAATTCAATCTCACCAATCTGGCGCAACTCGCCATCCTCGGCGCAACACTGTCTTATGCATTCGCCAGTGTTTGGGGAAAAGCCGCACTGGCTGGCCACCCGCCTTTAATGAACGCACTTGGCATGTTGATCGGCAGCACCGTGTTGATGATCCCGATTGTGCTTGTTGAAGACGGCCCGCCAAACCTTGCACTGTCCGCAAGCGTCTGGGGCGCATTATTGGGCCTGGCAACTTTGTCGACCGCGACGGCCTATGTCCTTTATTTCGCCATTCTCGCACGGGCCGGAGCGGCTAATTTGATGCTGGTCACATTGCTCGTTCCCCCCTTCGCAATTGCCCTTGGAGTCTTGTTCCTTGGTGAGCGGATGGGACCAGAGGCATGGATCGGCTTTGCCATTATCGGCCTGGGCTTTGCAGTGACGGATGGACGGTTGCTTTCGTTTTTGATGCGGAAGTTTTCTGTGGATGCGGGCTGGGGGCATTCTTAGGCGGGCGTTTGTTTCTGCCCAAAGCGGTCCGCCAACGTTTTCGGTCGGCATTCAGGTTCTGATGAGCAGCCCCACTTGAGTGGTCCATGTTGAAAGTTAGTGCATGATTGGCCTTTGGTCCATCGTTACGATGGCCTCTGGCGCAGGTGGGCGGTAACCCAATGCACTGTGTGGTCGTTTGGTGTTGT
>Ga0163215_100785_pt1 | contig 35972 bp, 38 predicted proteins | sample SynspAceP_FD_185934 | JGI IMG/M metagenome (GOLD analysis project Ga0163215, IMG submission 185934) | Saline lake microbial communities from Ace Lake in Antarctica - Synechococcus sp. Ace-P (Hybrid Assembly) | ecosystem: Environmental > Aquatic > Non-marine Saline and Alkaline > Saline | place...
CGCCTCCAACAAAAGGGCGCAGGCCGATGCCCCAGCGACAACCATTATAGACAAACAAAACGAAGGAGAAACCTAACCAGAAACATTGAACGACACGCCAACCTCAGCGGCCTGAAAACCGGCCAAGGTGGTTGTCGCGCGCGGACAAGGTGGTTGACGTTCTACAGAATGCGCATATGTCCAACTCCAATAAATTCGAGTCAGTATCGCGCAACGGTTGCGAAGGTGTAAAGCTATGGAACAACGAACCGACAGGGGGGAGGGGCTACTTATGAAACCAAGCAACAACCCCATGCGCCCCGCCCAGCGCCTTGCAGATGCACCCCGATGCACCGCAAAGGCCAAGACTACAGGTTGCCGCTGTAAAGGCCCCGCCGTGAACGGCTGGAACGTGTGCCGGATGCATGGCGCAAGAGGTGGCGCACCTTCAGGCCCTGCCAATGGGATGTGGCGGCATGGTGAAAGGTCAGTCGAGGCCCAGCGCAGGCGGCAAGAGATACGGACACTTACTCAGATTTCAAAAACCTATGCGAGAATTTTGGGGGCTAGACCAGTTAAGTAAAATTTGTCTGCATCACCTGCTTCGCCGCTTGAGAAAAAAATCTTTCGCCAATCCGAAATTTTTATTTTACCTACTCACAGAGGACTTCACGAACAACCTCCAGGTCGCCATCAACTTGCTGGAACAACTGCGCAAGATTGCCAGCGTAGTTAACAGCATCACTGCGATACCTGTTTATAGTGAAGTAACCGTAAAAATTCCCATCACGGTCCACCAAGACTGGCACTGAGTTATCAGTGGAATACTTGTTCCATGGACTCGACGTGGAATACTTGCTGCCAAATGTTCCGTACTTGTTGAAAATGCTGTCGCCGTTGTACTTACTACCTTTTCCATATTTGTTGCAGATCGAGTTAGCATCATACTTATTACATGTCAGACATCCCAGAAATTCATCATGACCTGCGCCTCCAAAAAGCAGAAGCTCCTGTGCGCTAACCGGACTTGTAAGCAATGAAAATGCTAAAGCAACAACGTACTGTTTCAAGTATTTTTCCTCAGGAAACTTGCGGGCAACTTGCGAGAAATGCCTAATGAAGGTGGCGAAAATTGGGCGCTTCTTGACCTCATTTCATGTCACTTAAGGCGAAAAACAGGCGCACCACACCTCCTTGCCGCTACCAATTAGTTTGTCATCTCTTAGTCGAACCGAGATGGGGGTCTAGCAATCTTGGTCGGGCTTCTAGTCAGGGACCGGATAGGGCAGGCAATCCTTCAGGTCCACAAAATGGGGATTCGGGGGGGGGGGGCAGTGAAAAAGTCGAGCGCGCCCTAGTCAGGGACCGGATGGGGGAAGTTGCGCGCCATAAACCGCAACAAAAAAGGTTTTCCTTAAGCGGGTCCAAGCATTTTCAAGTTGTGGGGCACTATGTGGGGTAAATAGGCCAAACGGCTAATTTATTCAATAATATCAAGGGTAAGTGGCGGAGACGATGGGATTCGAACCCACGAGACCCTTCCGGGCCTACTCCCTTAGCAGGGGAGCGCCTTCGACCACTCGGCCACATCTCCGCCGACGGGTATAGCCGCCCAAGCTTAGGATATACAAGGGTAAATTGGTCTTTTGGCAAAACTTGGGACAAGACGGCCAAGTCTTTGAAATAGCATGAAAAGGCCGTCTTAAAGGGTCAGGTATTGAACAGGAAATGCAACACATCGCCATCCTTGACGATGTAGCTTTTGCCCTCAGAGCGCATCTTGCCAGCCTCTTTGGCAGGTTGTTCGCCACCCAGAGTCACGAAATCATCATAGGCGATGGTTTCGGCGCGTATAAAGCCGCGTTCGAAATCACCATGGATCACGCCAGCGGCTTGTGGTGCGCCGGTGCCTTGCCGGATTGTCCAGGCGCGCGCCTCTTTCGGGCCGACGGTGAAATAGGTCTCAAGGTGCAGAAGGGCATAGCCCGCGCGAATCAGGCGGTCCAGTCCGGGTTCTTCCAACCCCATTTCGGACAGGAACATCTCGGCTTCCTCATCCTCAAGCTGGCTGATCTCTTCCTCGATGCGGGCAGAGATCACGACATGGGAATTCCCCTGAGCCGCCGCCATTTCAGCAACCTTGGCCGACAGCGCATTGCCGGTTCCGGCATCTTCTTCCGCGACGTTGCAGACATAGAGGACCGGCTTGGTGGTCAGCAATTGAAGCATCCGCCAGGCCTTCGCATCCTCGGCATCTACCTTGACAGTGCGGGCGGGGTGTCCTGCCTCCAACGCAGCCAAGGCCGCGCGCAGCAATGTGTCTTGCTGCACGGCATCCTTGTCGCCGCCCTTGATCTTGCGCACCAGCCCTTGCAAACGCTTTTCGATGCTTTCCATATCGGCCAGCATCAGTTCCATCTCGATGGTCTCGGCATCCGACACCGGATCAACACGGCCCTCGACATGGGTGATATCGTCATCCTCGAAACAGCGCAGCACATGGGCAATGGCGTCGCATTCACGGATATTGGCCAGAAACTGGTTGCCCAGGCCTTCGCCCTTGGAGGCGCCTTTGACCAGACCCGCAATATCCACAAAGGTCATCCGTGTCGGGATGATCTGTTTCGACCCTGCAATCGCGGCCAGCTTGTCCAGACGCGCATCCGGCACAGCCACCTCGCCGACATTCGGCTCGATGGTGCAGAACGGAAAATTCGCGGCTTGCGCGGCAGCCGTTCTGGTCAGCGCGTTGAACAGAGTGGACTTGCCCACATTGGGCAGCCCGACGATCCCCATCTTGAAACCCATGTGCGGCCCCCATTTGTGCTTTGCGCCGCTCATAAAGCGGCAGGGGGCGCGGGGCAAGGGCGCAGACTGCATCTAGGATTGAGTTTACTTTGCATTTGCGGCACATCGGGGCGACCGCAGGGAAGGACAGCCAGCAATGACTCGTATTGACGCCAAATTCGCCACCCTCAAGACCGAGGGGAAGAAGGCTTTCGTGGCCTATGTCATGGCGGGTGATCCCGATTACGCCACCTCGCTGGAGCTGATCAAAGGTCTGCCGGGTGCGGGTGTGGATATCATCGAGATGGGCCTGCCCTTCACCGATCCGATGGCGGATGGCGAGACGATACAGTTGGCCGGTCAACGCGCGCTTGAGGCGGGGCAGACCCTGCAAAAGACGCTGGATATGGCCGCACAGTTTCGCAAATCCGATGATGTCACTCCGATTGTGCTGATGGGCTATTACAACCCGATCTTCAATCGCGGCGTCGATACCTTTCTGACCGATGCCAAAGCGGCCGGTATTGACGGGCTAATCGTGGTGGACCTGCCGCCCGAGGAAGATGATGAGCTTTGTATTCCGGCACAAAAGGCCGGGCTGAACTTCATCCGTCTGGCGACACCGACGACAGACAACAAGCGGCTGCCCAAGGTGCTGCAAAACACCAGCGGGTTTGTCTATTACGTGTCGATCACCGGCATCACAGGGTCGGCCGAAGCCAGTGCCGATGATGTCGCGCCCGAAGTGGCACGCATCAAATCGCAGACCGACCTGCCACTGATCGTAGGATTTGGCATCAAAACACCCGAGGCGGCACAGAGCATCGCATCGGTGGCCGATGGTTGCGTGGTAGGCAGCGCCATTGTGTCCGAACTGGCGAAGGGGCGTCCTGTCGCCGATGTACTGGCCTTTGTGCGTAGTCTAGCGGATGGCGCGCACCGCGCCTGATCCTAGTCTTTTCCGTCGCGGCGTTTGTCCAGCCAAACCCGCAGGCGGGTGAGAACGGGCATGATCGCGCCCACATCCTGCGGCGACAGAACCTCGGATATATCTGCAAGATCAACAGCAAGGGCCGCAATCGTGTCTTCGCGCACCGCGCGGCCCTGATCGGTCAGCCAGACCTGCTTGGACCGTTTGTCTGCGGGATTGGGACGCATATCCACCAAACCATGCCGTTCCAGCCCGGCCAGCGTATGGCTCATCGAGGTTTTGGGCACATGAAAGGCGCGGGCAATTTCCAAAGGTGTACGCCCGTCACCGACCCTGATCAAATGGTTCAGCACGGTAAAATGAGGCGCTATCAACCCGTCGGGCAATCGCGCCTCAAGCAATGTGCGGGACAGCTGTTCGATAATCCCGATCTCGTTCAGAACCCCGAAATAAAGCCTCGGTCCAGAGGGCGGAGTGCTGTCATCATGTGTCATGTCTCACAATGCTTTCCACAGGCCAGCGCGGACTTGGTCCAATTGATGCACCATAGCCCAACCGCGCGAACATTTGCACGGTTCCGCCATCGGGCGCCAGCCTGTCATGGATATCGGCGTAATGCGATGCCATTTCAGGATATTCCTGCAAAGCCTGCGACAGCGGTTGAAGACCCAGCCCTAGTGCAGTCGTTGCCAGATTGAGCCGCATCCAGTCGCGGCCCACTCCGATTTGCGCGGCGCGGGAATTGTCGGGTGTGACCTGCCAGATATGGGCCATGGCTGTATCGGTATTGGCCAGAACCGCTGCCAACCCCTGTTGATAGGCGCTTGACGACGTGTCGAGCGCTGCCTCGCGGGTAAACAGGCCAGCCAGATGCATGGCCTCGAACAGGGGGCCGCTGAAATCTATGCCGTCCGGGTTCGCCTCGACCTCGGCGCGACCGATGCGGAACAGATCGACGCTTTCGCGGTAGGTATGTGGCGTCTCGATCTCGACCAGCAGCGCGTCATGCGACAGTTGTCGCAGTTCTGCCACTTGGTCGGGATCGGCTGTGCCCCCTGCCATGCTGCCATGCCGCATCTGGGCAATCAGTTCCGTGAGCAGGTCGGGTGCCACGCTGCGCGAGGTATCAAACGGATCTTTCAATGTGCGGCGATGCGGCACTTGCGCGAAAAGCGGGTCGCGATTGATCCCCGTTTGGGCAGTGAAACGGGCGACGGCAACTGGGCGGGCATCCAGAACTTTCGGGTCTGATCCTTCGGGAAACAGGTTAAAACTGACAGCATATCCATCCTCGGCCGCAGCCATCTGCATCAGTTCCAGAAAGCAGCCCAGTCCGATGACAATCTGGCGGCTGTAAGGGTCTGTATGCGGCAGTAAACGGTCCGGATCGGCAAAGATCGTCACTTGATCAGGGGTCGAGACATCAGCGATCCAAGGCTGCCGGTTATGAGGATTGGGCGCAAGGATCGCATGGCTAAGCGCGCGCAAGCGGGGATCGTCATAGCCGCCGGCTTGCGTCCACGGGGCAAGGGCCGAATCCGGGTTACGGGTGATGGCGACAGTAGCGCCGCCAGCGGCGGCCAGAACAAGACCGCCGCCAAGCAGCGTGAGGGTTTTTCTGCGGGAAAGTGACATGGTTGATTCTCCAAACCAGTACGATATCGCTCTATATGATACGATATCGTACTGGTTTGCAAATGCAAATGAATGATTGCCGGAACCCCGACCGATTGGTAACAAAAGCTAACCAATCCGTGAAAGGCTGCCACGATGCCCGTGATTACAAATATTGCCGACCTCAAGCGCATCTACGCCCGCAAAACCCCGAAAATGTTTTTTGATTATTGTGAGAGCGGTAGCTGGACAGAACGGACCTTCCGCGAGAACACATCGGACTTCGACCAGATCCGACTGCGCCAGCGTGTTGCCGTGGATATGACGGGCCGCAGCACTGCATCAAAAATGATCGGGCAGGATGTCGCCATGCCTGTAGCGCTTGCCCCGGTGGGTATGACAGGGATGCAATGCGCGGATGGAGAGATCAAGGCGGCACGTGCAGCGGAAAAGTTCGGGGTGCCGTTCACCCTCTCTACCATGTCGATCAACTCGATCGAGGATGTGGCGGGCGCGACGACCAAACCCTTCTGGTTCCAGCTTTATACGATGAAGGATACCGATTACGTCAGCCGCCTGATCCAGCGGGCCAAGGATGCGAAATGCTCGGCCCTCGTGATCACGCTGGACCTGCAAATTCTGGGACAGCGGCACAAGGATCTGAAAAACGGCCTCAGCGCCCCACCCAAACTGACGATCCCGACAATGATAAACCTTGCCACAAAATGGAGTTGGGGCATCGGGATGCTGTCCGCCAAACGGCGGCATTTCGGCAATATCGTGGGCCATGTTTCCGGAATATCTGACAACTCCAGCCTTGGTGCATGGACGGCAGAGCAGTTCGATCCAAGCCTTGACTGGGGCAAGATCGCCAAGATCAAGGAAGAATGGGGCGGGAAGGTCATCCTCAAGGGGATACTGGACGCCGAGGATGCGAAGATGGCGATGAGCGTGGGGGCCGATGCGATCATCGTGTCGAACCATGGCGGGCGACAGCTTGACGGCGCGATCAGTTCGATCCGCGCCCTGCCCTCTATTCTGGACGCCGTGGGCGACCAGATCGAAGTCCATCTGGACAGCGGCATCCGGTCCGGCCAGGACGTGCTCAAGGCACTCGCGATGGGGGCGACCGGCACCTATATCGGACGCGCCTTCGTCTACGGTCTGGGTGCCATGGGGCAGGAGGGCGTCACCAAGGCGCTGGAGGTCATCCACAAGGAGCTGGACATCTCTATGGCGCTGTGTGGCAAGCGGCGGATCGACGAACTGACCCGCGACGTGCTGCTAGTGCCCGAAGGGTTCGAAGGCCGCTGGCAGGTGTGAAGTCTGGACGCACCCCCCCCTGAAAACCGCACGATTCGCCCCTTTTCAAGCGGGGGGAATGCGTCTATACGCGCGGCTTCACGCGGGGATACAGCCTTGGAGGATTCCCGCCCTAACTTTGGAGAATTATAATGGCTGGAGAGCTTCCTGATCTTCACGCCCATGTCCGGACGGGGACTGGCAAGGGCGCCGCTCGTCAAGCACGTCGCGACGGCATGGTACCGGGTATTGTCTATGGTGGCGGGGTTGATCCCGTTGCAATCAATATCCCTTTCAATGCGCTGCTCAAGCGCCTGCGGCAGGGTCGTTTCCTGTCGACACTGTTCAACCTGAAGGTTGACGGTCAAGATGATGTCCGCGTGATCTGCCGCAATGTGCAGCGTGACGTGGTCAAGGATCTTCCGACCCATCTGGACCTGATGCGCTTGCGCCGGACCAGCCGGATCAACCTGTTCATCCACGTGGACTTCATCAACCACGAGAAATGCCCCGGCCTGAAAAAGGGTGGCGTTCTGACGATCGTACGTCAGGAAGTCGAACTGAACGTGCTGGCAGGTGAAATTCCCGATCACGTCACCGTCAATCTGGCAGGCCTGAACATTGGCGACACCATCACGATCTCGTCCGTTTCCCTGCCCGATGGCAGCAAGGCGACCATCGACCGGGACTTTGTGATTGCCAATATCTCGGCTCCGTCCGGCCTGCGCTCTTCCGGTGTGGATGAGGACGAGGCAGAAGAAGACGGCGACGACACCGAAGAGTGATTGCGCTCACCGCTTAGCGGGGACAGTGAATGGCGCGGCCCTTGCGGGTCGTGCCTTTTTCAATTTCGGCGCTCAGTTCTGCTGTAGAACAGTTTCGAAGCCTTCAAACTGGGGCGGTCCCATCAAAGCGTCCCGCGTCGTGCTGTTTCCGGCACTTTTGTGGCTGTCACGAAAGGCTTGCGATTTTGTCCAGCCCTCGAAATCCTGGCGGCTCGCCCATTGCACGTGGGATGTATACAGTCTGAAGCCGTCCCCGTCCGGTCCTTTCAGCAAGCGGAACTCGACAAACCCCGGCATGTCGTTCAGCCTGCTTTCACGTGTCCGCCACATAGTTTCAAAGGCGTCTTCATGACCATGGCGGACCTTGAAGCGGTTCATTGCGAAAAAGGACATCTCTGCCTCCAGTGATAGGGATCATTAGGGTTGACGGTAGGCTGGCTGGCGGTTTCCGACGCGGGGGCATAAGATTGAAAACCTCCGGCAAGGTCAATATCCTGTGGCTGGCGGACTTGATGGAAAGGCGGCAGATATGAAGCTCTTTGTGGGGCTGGGAAATCCCGGTGCAAAATATGCAGGCAATCGCCACAATATCGGCTTCATGGCGCTGGATGCGATTGCATCGGACCATGGTTTTGCGCCATGGCGTGCGAAATTCCAGGGCCTCCTCAGCGAAGGACAAATGGGCGGTAGCCGCATAGTGCTGCTCAAGCCGCAGACCTTCATGAACCTGTCGGGTCAGTCCGTCAGCGAAGCGATGCGCTTTTACAAGCTGGTGCCTGCCGATCTGACCGTCTTTCATGATGAATTGGACCTCGCGCCCGGAAAATGCCGCCTCAAACAAGGCGGCGGGCATGCCGGCCATAACGGGTTACGGTCCATCCACGGTCATATCGGAGAAGACTACGCCCGCGTGCGCCTTGGCATCGGTCATCCCGGCCACAAGGACCGTGTCGCGGGATATGTCCTGTCCGATTTTGCCAAAGCCGATCAGGACTGGGTCGATGACATGATGCGCGGCATCAGTGAAGGTGCGCCCATGCTGGCAGCAGGTGAAGGACCGAAATTCCTGAATGCCATCGCCCAGCGCATGGCACCTGCCCGATCTGCAAAAACGGCATCGGGACCCTCTGCGCCGGACAAAGCTGTTGCCGCACCGCCGAAAGAAGACCCTAAGCCCGACACCCGCAATCCGCTGGAACGGCTTTTGGACCGGTTCCGCTAGGTTTGCCTTGCCAAGGGGCAGCACCCCTGTTTCCTTTCCCTTGAACACACTAACCGGAAGGATGCGCTGGTATGCGATCACTGTTGAAATGGACATTGCGGGCCGTTGTGATGCTCGTGCTTGCCGCCATCGTCGTCGGCATCTGGAAGCGCGACGATATCGGGCGTCTGCTGGCGGTCAACAGCCTCTTCTCAGAGGAAAAGATCGTTGCCAATTTCAGCGGCATGGACCGCTTGTTCCTGACAACAGCGATGGCGCGCGGTGCGGGCCCTGTCAGCACACTTCCTGAGGGGCCGGAAATGTCCCCGCCGGACGGGTTCGATGACTGGATAGCAGAGCGTTCCTTGACATCAATCGTCACTCTGAAAGATGGCATATTGAGGTACGAAAGCTATCATTCAGGTACCACTCCCGAGGATCGGCGCATCAGTTGGTCCGTGGCAAAATCCTATCTCTCTGCCCTTATGGGGATCGTTCTGGACGAAGGGATCATCAACAGTCTGGACGATCCGGTCACCAAATATGTACCCTCACTGGAAGGCAGCGCCTATGACGGGGCCAGCATTCTGAACGTGTTGCAAATGACCAGCGGGGTCACCTTCAACGAGGATTATCTGGACTTCAATTCCGACATCAATCGGATGGGCCGCGTGCTGGCCTTGGGTCAATCCATGAACGGCTTCGCTGCAGGACTGACAGAGACGTTCGTCGCGCCGGGCCAACAATGGCAATATGTGTCCATTGATACCCATGTGATCGGCATGGTGATCCAAGGGGCAACCGGACGAAGCATCCCCGAGCTGATGCAGGAGAAGCTGATCGCGCCGATGGGGCTGGAGGCTGATCCGCTTTATATTACTGACGGGTATGGCACAGCCTTTGTGCTGGGCGGGCTGAACCTGCCGACGCGGGACTATGCCCGCTTTGGCCAGATGTTCCTCCAAATGGGCGAATGGAACGGTCAGCAGATCGTGCCGATCGACTGGGTTGCCGACTCGACCGAGCCTTCTGCCCCTACAGCCGCGGGGGCCGAGCAATATGGCCTGCAATGGTGGATCGCACCGGATGCGCCGGAGGGGGAATATTATGCACGCGGGATCTACGGGCAGTATATCTATGTCAACCGCGCCCTGAACGTGGTGATTGCCGCAAACGGGGCCGACAGGGGCTTTCGCACGCCGGGTGCCAATATGCAGAACATTGCCATGTTCCGCCGCATCGCGGATGCTATGTAGGCTTTCAAGGATGATGTAACGAAAGAGGATGCCATGGTTCTGGACAAATACGCCGCCGTGAATGTGCTGGGCGAGACGCTGGCCGCCTGCTCGCTGGACCCGTTGACGGGATTTTTCCGCGATGGCCATTGCAACACCTGCGCCGAAGATCAGGGCAGTCACACTGTGTGTGCCATCATGACGGCAGAATTCTTGGCGTGGTCAAAATATGTCGGCAACGATCTGTCCACCCCGCGACCCGAATTCGGATTTGCAGGCCTAAATCCCGGCGATCAGTGGTGTCTTTGCGCAGGACGCTTTCTGCAAGCTGCTGATGAAGGCTGCGCCCCACGTATCAATCTGGACGCAACCCACCGAACTGCACTCGAAATAGTGCCTTTGGAATTGCTGGTCCGCCACGCCTTGCCAGAATAGCGCTCAGAGCGCGCGTCGCAGCGGATGATTTGAGTATTTTTGGCAAGATGAAGCCGAAAGGAATGCTCCTCCCGGCCACTATGCTTTTTCTTGCCGCGAATATTCCGAGGGGATCGTCCAGCGCCGCTGAACGTGGGGGGCAGCGCCCCAAACTCCGATCAGATCTTCATGTCAAAGCCGAGATGCTTGGCGACCGTGAAGATATCCTTGTCGCCACGCCCGCACATGTTCATCACGATGATATGGTCGGCGGGCAGGTCAGGCGCGATCTTGGCGACATGTGCCAGCGCATGGCTGGGTTCCAGAGCGGGAATGATCCCTTCCAACGCGCAGGACAGCTGGAACGCTTCCAGCGCTTCGTTGTCGGTGATGCTCACGTATTTGGCGCGACCGATGTCGTGCAGCCAGCTATGTTCCGGCCCGATACCGGGATAATCCAGACCCGCCGAGATCGAGAACCCTTCAAGGATCTGGCCGTCCTCGTCCTGCAATAAATAGGTACGGTTGCCATGCAGCACGCCGGGGCGCCCGCCTGTGAGGGACGCACAATGCTGCATCGTCTCGTCCACACCCTTGCCGCCTGCTTCAACTCCGATGATATTCACCGAGGAGTCATCCAGAAACGGGTAGAACAGGCCCATCGCGTTCGAACCACCGCCGATGGCGGCAATGAGTGTGTCGGGCAGGCGTCCTTCGCCTTCCTGTTCGGCCAGTTGCCAGCGCACTTCCTTACCGATGATGGACTGGAAATCCCGTACCATTGCCGGATAGGGGTGTGGGCCTGCGACTGTGCCTATGCAATAGAATGTGTCGCGGACATTGGTCACCCAGTCGCGCAGCGCATCGTTCATCGCGTCCTTCAGCGTGCCACGACCGCTGGTCACCGGCACAACTTCGGCCCCTAAAAGGCGCATGCGGAACACGTTGGGTGCTTGCCGTTCAACATCATGCGCGCCCATATAGACGATGCACTTTAGGCCGAACTTGGCGCAGACTGTGGCTGTAGCGACACCGTGCTGGCCCGCACCGGTTTCTGCGATGATCCGCGTCTTGCCCATACGGCGCGCCAGAATGATCTGGCCCAGCACGTTGTTGATCTTGTGCGCGCCGGTGTGGTTCAACTCGTCGCGCTTGAGATATATCTTGGCCCCGCCGAAATGCTTGGTCATCCGGTCCGCATAGTAAAGCGGTGAAGGGCGGCCGACATAATGGGTCCACAGATCCTCCATCTCGGCCCAAAAGGTCGGGTCGGTCTTGGCCCTCTCGTATTCCTCTTCCAGCGAAAGGATCAGCGGCATCAGCGTCTCGGATACGAAGCGCCCGCCGAACTGGCCGAAACGACCCTTCTCGTCAGGGCCGGTCATGAAGGAATTGATCAGGTCTTCGGGCATCTTGGTACCTCTCCTTGGCTTAGCTTGTATCTAGCGCCTCTGCCCCTTCCGGTAAAGCCACCCACGGGGCTTTTCGGATGGTGACGTGCCATTCACGTTTATGTGACCCCCGAGGTGAAACTTGGCGGAGGGCCGGGTCGTGACTTGTGCATTCCTCCATCTCGGAGGGATTCACGACGTAACCAAAGAGGATACCGAAATGACCAAATTTATCATGGCATTGGCCGCAACTACCGCATTTGCAGCTCCCCTTTCAGCCCAGACCGCCATCGGCCTTGTCGGCGATAATACCATCGTCACGATCGACACTTCGACAGCCACAGTCTCGAACAGCGTTACGCTGGAGGGCATCACATTGCTCGGGATCGATTACCGTGCAGCAACGGGCCAGATTATTGGTGTGACCAGTGAACAGGCGATCATTACCCTAGACCCCGCAACAGGCAAGACTGCCGAGTTGTCAAAGATGGCGACAATGCTGCCACTGGGTGACATGCCAGTGGTTGTAGACGTGAACCCCGTGCCTGATCGTCTACGCTTTATGACCGGCACCACAAACCACCGCGTCAACATGGACACAGGCGAAGTGACCGTGGATGGCGAGTTGCATTTTGATGCCGCAGATACAAATGCTGCAACCCCGCCAATGATCGTGGCCGTGGGCTATATCAACAGCTTTGGCATGCCCGAATCGACCGCGATGTATGACCTTGATGCCGGTCTGAATGCGCTTATCCGTCAGACTGCCCCCAATGACGGCACGCTGGCCACGATCGGTGATCTGGGTGTGACCCCGAACGGTCCGCTGTCTTTTGATGTGGCTGGTTCGGCACAGGGCACAAACACTGCATGGCTGGGCACCGGAGACGCTTTGCACACTGTTGATCTGGAAACTGGTGCGATCATCGAAAGCTGGGCCCTGAACGGGCTGGACGGAATGATCCGTGACCTGACCATAATACCCTGATCCGCGTCTGAATATGCACTACGGGCGACGCGGTTCATGCCACGTCGCCCGCTTTGTTAGACCAACACTTCAAACGCTGACAGGACAGCACAGGCTGTCCTGTTCTTAATTCGGGGACAACGCCCGGGTGATTTGCGCCATGGCTGTTACGGGATCGGTCAGAGCCCCGTCAGCCCCGACAGCTGTTGCTACATCAGGCTGAAGATGTGTTATCTCACCAGCCACATAAATCAACGCGCCCGGCGTCAGCAGCCGCACCGCGCGCACCAGCCGCGCCATTGGCAAGATCATCGCGACAGATGACGCTGATATGCCAATCACCGGATAGCCGCCGAGATGCTGTGCCATGAGCAACTCGTCATGGTCCTGCCCTATCTCAAGGTCAATTTCCCAGCCTTCGCGCCGAAACAGATCCGCGGCCATGGACACGCCCATGACATGGCTTTCGCCCGGACACGCCGCAAAAAGCGCACGGCGCGAGGGCCCACCCTCGCGATCGTAAAAGATTTTTTTCAGCCCGCAGATGATCGCTGTCAAACGGCTTGTCGCCAACGTGACCTGCAAAAACCCGATTTCGTCCTGATCCCACATCAGACCCAGACGACGTGCCGCGCCGCTGATGTAGCCGATATAAACCTCCGACAGCGGTAGCCCGTCTGCCTGAAGACCCATCAGAATGTCCGACGCTGCTGCGTGACTGTCGGATAGCAGCGCACGCACCAGTGTGTCGATCTCGGCCGGAGTCGCGTGGTGATCGGACAAAAGAGCCCGTCTAGGATACTCTGCAAGGCGTCGAACCACCTCGCGGGCAAGCTCTGTCACGACACCGGCCTCAAGCTGCTCGGCTTGTCGCTCAGCGGCTGTCAGAGCCGAATGAAACAGTCTTTGATCAATCACAGCGTTCCCCCCCGTGACATATAAATGTCAACGGCCATGCCAGCGGATGGTACCAAAGCCCCCACTGTCTGCTTTAAACAGACCTTCAGGATTTGGCAGGTTTCGCGCCTTGCTCCGGTTATCCGGCATGTCCCTCGAGTGCCAAGGTATACCGAAAACACGAATCGTCAAAAAGATTCTCGCGCAAAAATTCTGACCGGACTTTTTCGCTCAACGCAGCTTTGGCGCGTCCTGTTTCTGACCCGCTTGCTGGGCAGCCTGTACGAAGGCTGCAATCATCGCGCAGTCCTTGATACCCGGCGCACTTTCCACACCAGAGGCGACATCGACTTGCATCGCACCGGTCCGACGCACCGCTTCGGCAACGTTGCCCGCGTTCAGTCCACCGGCCAGCATCCATGGCTTGGTCCAGTATTTTCGGGCCGCCAGCAGGCGCCAGTCAAAGGTCAGCCCGTTACCGCCCGGCAAGACGGCACCACGCGGTGGCTTGGCGTCAATCAGCAACTGGTCTGCAACGTCGGCATATAGATCGATTTGCGCCAGATCTTCAGGCCCGGCAATTCCGATGGCCTTCATCACAGGCAGGCCATAGCGCAGGCGCAATTCTGCCACTCGTGCAGGGCTTTCATGCCCATGAAGCTGAAGCATATCCAGCGGAACAGTCCCGACAATCGCATCCAATGTAGCGTCGTCAGCATCCACAACCAGCGCAACCTTGGCCAAGCCGACAGGGGCCACCAATGCCAGATCCCGCGCCAAAGAAGGCGCAACATAGCGTGGCGATGCAGGGAAGAAATTGAAGCCGGCATAGGTCGCACCGCCTTGTGCAACCGCAAGCACATCTGCTTGGGTCGTCAAACCACAGATTTTGACTTTGATACCAGACGTCATGATGCCCCCGTCATGCTGCAACCATCGCATGTCAGGCGGATAAACCGTTCAGGAGGCTTCGTCCAGCAAGGCCAGAACATCATCGCGCCCTTCATTCTTCAGGCGCTTCTCCCGGCGCAACTCGCGCTCGAGCATTTCCACCTCGCGCGTACGGCGGGCCGCTTCGGCCCGGTGCTTGTGCTCGCGCAGCCACTCCCAGACGAAACCGATCAGCACGCCAGCGATGATGCCGCCAAATATCACCACAAACAGCGGCAAGGTAATCTGTGCGCCAAATCCGATCAGTCCGGCTACCGTTTCGGGCAACAGGTTCAGCGTCACCTCGGCACGGTTTGCGGTCGCAACCACAATCAGGACAATGGCAAGGCTGACCAGAAAGGCATAGCGGATGTAACGCATGGGTTCAGATCACTTTCCGTTAAGTCGATCGCGCAACAGTTTTCCTGTCTTGAAAAAGGGCACGAATTTCTCATCAACCGGCACCGTTTCACCCGTGCGCGGGTTTCGACCAATTCTGGCGTCACGCTTCTTGACTGAAAAGGCGCCAAATCCGCGCAGTTCCACTCTGTCCCCGCGCGCCATGGCATCGGTGATTTCTTCGAAGATGGTGTTCACGATCTTTTCCACGTCGCGTTGGAACAGATGCGGATTCTCATCGGCAATCTTCTGAATCAGTTCCGATCTGATCATCGGTCATATCTCCCAAAGTGCAGTCGTCTGTCTATCGCAGCTTGAGCCTGACTATAGGAACAAAGATCGCATCCCGAAACAGGAACGATGTGCAAAATCAGTTATTTGACAGATCGGAGTACCACAGCGTGCAGATTTTTGCCGGTTATTGGCCTGTCCTGGCGCGACGTCGCGGCTTTGCTGCGGCGCGGCGTTGGCTGGAGGCACGATTTGCAATCTGACGCGCGCGCTTGATTCGCAAAAGGAAACGGCCCCGCCTTTGCAGCGGGGCCGTCACGGTTGAACCTAATTTGACCCTCAGGTCAGGATCACTTGTCGCCTTTCAGCGCGGCACCCAGGATGTCGCCCAGCGATGCACCCGAGTCGGAAGAACCGTACTGTTCGACGGCTTCTTTCTCTTCGGCGATCTCGCGTGCTTTGACCGAAACACCCAGACGGCGGGTCTTGCTGTCCACGTTCGTCACGCGCACATCGACCTTGTCACCGACCGAGAAACGCTCGGGCCGCTGCTCGGAACGCTCACGGCTGAGGTCGGAACGGCGGATGAAGGATTTCATGCCCTCATACTCCACTTCGACGCCACCCTCTTCGATCGCGGTCACGCTTACGGTGATCACCGATCCACGCTTCACGCCGCCCACGGCTTCGGCGAATTTATCGCCACCGAGTGCTTTGATCGACAGGCTGATACGCTCTTTCTCGACATCGACTTCCGAGACGACGGCCTGAACCATATCGCCTTTGCGATAGTTCTGGATCGCATCCTCGCCACGCTCGTCCCATGACAGGTCGGACAGGTGGACCATGCCGTCGATATCGCCGGGAAGACCGATGAACAGACCGAATTCGGTGATGTTCTTGACTTCGCCTTCGACCTCGGTGCCCTCGGGATGGGTTTCTGCAAACACTTCCCACGGGTTCCGCATGGTCTGCTTGAGACCCAGCGACACGCGACGCTTGGCAGCGTCGATTTCCAGCACCATGACTTCCACTTCCTGCGAGGTGGAGACGATCTTGCCGGGATGCACGTTCTTCTTGGTCCAGCTCATCTCCGAGACATGGACCAGACCTTCGACGCCTGCTTCCAGTTCGACGAATGCGCCGTAATCGGTGATGTTGGTCACGCGGCCAGTGTGGACCGAGCTGAGCGGATAGCGGCCAGCCACCAGATCCCACGGATCTTCCTGAAGCTGCTTCATGCCCAGGCTGATACGGTGGGTGTCCTTGTTGATCTTGATGACCTGGACCTTGATGGTCTCGCCGATCGCCAAAATCTCGGACGGGTGGTTGACGCGGCGCCATGCCATGTCGGTCACGTGCAGCAGGCCGTCAACACCGCCCAGATCAACGAACGCACCGTATTCGGTGATGTTCTTGACCACACCATCGACGGTCTGACCTTCGGTCAGGTTGCCGATGACTTCGGCGCGCTGTTCGGCGCGGCTTTCTTCCAGAATGGCGCGACGCGACACAACGATGTTGCCCCGGCGACGGTCCATCTTCAGTATCTGGAACGGCTGCTTCAGACCCATCAGGGGGCCGGCATCACGTACCGGGCGCACATCGACCTGGCTGCCGGGCAGGAACGCAACAGCGCCGCCCAGATCCACGGTGAAGCCACCTTTGACGCGGCCAAAGATCGCGCCATCGACACGCTCTTCGTCAGCATAGGCTTTTTCCAGACGATCCCAGGCTTCCTCGCGGCGGGCCATTTCACGCGAAATGACGGCTTCGCCACGAGTGTTCTCGACCTGACGGAGGAAGACCTCGACAGTATCGCCGACTTTGATGTCGGGCTGTTCACCGGGATTTGCGAATTCTTTCAGATCAACGCGGCCTTCCATCTTGTAGCCGACGTCGATGATGGCTTGTCCCGCTTCAATAGCGATAACCTTGCCTTTGACAACCGAACCCTCTTCGGGGGTGTCCATTTCGAAGCTTTCGTTCAGGAGGGCTTCGAAATCCTCCATCGTTGCGTGCTGAGCCATGTGGTCTCTTATTTCCTTTTCAAACTTTGTTTTCTGGCCATGCGGTTGTCTCCGCCGGTCTTGGAGTTGGTCTTGTGGCAGCCTTAAAACACGAGAGGGCCGGAACGTCCGACCCTGCCTATCTTTTGTTATATGGCCTTTAGCGCCTTGGTGACAGTGCGCCCTATACTGCCTTGGAACAGCTCAGACAAGGGTTATTGCGCTTTTCCTTGTGCACCCCGGATCAGCCCCGCGCGTCTATAGCCGCGATTGCAGCGGCAATAGCGGCGTTTATGTCCATCGCGGAGGTATCGATCAGCACTGCATCGTCGGTGGGACGCAAAGGGGCCGTGCTCCGGTCACGGTCGCGAGAATCACGCTCATGGACATCCTGCAACACCTCGGCATAGGACATGTCGCTGCCTGCTGCTGACAATTCCGCGTGCCGCCGTCGCGCCCGCACTTCGGCGCTGGCTGTGACAAACAGCTTGGCCTCGGCATCGGGGCAAATGACCGTGCCGATATCACGCCCGTCCAGAACGGCCCCACCCGCCCTACGGGCAAAGGCGCGCTGGAAATCCAGCAGCGCCGCGCGCACTTCGGGGATTGTGGCCACCTTGCTGGCTGCTTGCGCAGCCGCGGCCCCGCGCAAATCGTCCCGCTCCAGATCAGCATGAGTCAGGCTTTGGGCCGCGACCACTGGTTCTGTCCCTTCCATCATCCGCGCACCAACCGCGCGGTACAAAAGCCCAGTGTCCAGATGGGCAAAGCCGAAATGCGCTGCCACGGCACGGCTGATCGTACCTTTGCCTGCAGCCGCTGGCCCGTCTATTGCGATGGTAAACGCCATGTGGAAGGCTCCTTTGGACCAGCGCTACCGCAAGCCGCGCCTGACTTCAATAAACCGTCCCGTTGCGACGGTGGTCGCGCCAAACCATCCAGAGCAGCGCAAGCGCCAGTCCAAGCAGCGCATATTTGCCCTGTGTCAGCGCCGAGGCATGATCCGCCAGATCCACTTCACCGCTACGAGTGATGCCGTGCAGCACAGCGTTTTCCCATAGATCGGTCGCGGTGTATAAAAAAGGTATCATAGCCAGCCATCGCCGCCCCAAACGCCATATGACACTGGCCAGCAACAGGCCCAGAAGCGGCGGAAACAGCGTATCAAGCCAAGCAATTGGCCCCAGATAAACGGCGCGCCCTTGCTCGGACATCGCCTCAAGCCAGCCACCCAGACGCAGCGCATCATAACCGGTAATCCATGTATCAGGCGGTAACTGTCCCCCACTTTCAGGCAACAGAATGGATATACCCACCCCCAGCAGCAACGCATAGACCAGCGCTGTCGACGCCATCAAAAGCCGGATATAGCGCGTATAGCTCATGCATTGTCCCGTGTGATGCGCGCGCCCAGCGCCTGCATCAGCGGCTCGAAGACCGGGAAGGAGGTGGCGATCGGCCCGCCATCATCGACGGTGACAGGCGCGCGCGCCACCATTCCCAGTACCAGAAAGGACATGGCGATGCGGTGATCCAGATGGCTGGCAACAGTCGCTCCGCCGGGAATATTGCCGTGGCCCAGCCCCTGCACGGTCCACCAGTCCGGCCCGTCTTCGACCAAAACACCATTGGCGCGCAAGCCAACCGCCATGGCCTCGATCCGGTCGCTTTCCTTGACGCGCAGTTCCTTGACGCCGCGCATCACGGTGGCGCCCGTCGCACAGGCTGCCACGACAGACAGCACTGGATACTCGTCGATCATGCTCGCCGCACGCTCGGGCGGCACCTCGATACCCTTGAGGTCGGGGGAAAAGCGCGCGCGCAGATCAGCGACGGGCTCGCCGCCTTCCTCGCGCAGGTTCTCGTAAGTCAGATCCGCCCCCATCTCGCGCAGCGTGGTAAAGAGCCCGGCGCGGGTAGGATTCAGCCCGATATTTGGCACCAGCACATCCGAGCCGGGCACGATCAGCGCGGCACAAACCGGAAACGCCGCACTTGAGGGGTCGCGCGGTACCACGATGTCCTGCGCCACCAACTCGGGCTGTCCTGTGAGGGTGATTTCGCGCCCCTCCTCGGTGTCGCGGGTCACGATCTGCGCCCCGAAGCCCGCCAGCATCCGCTCGGTATGGTCCCGCGTCGCCTCGCGCTCGATCACCACGGTATGGCCGGTAGCGTTCAACCCCGCCAGCAACACGGCAGATTTCACCTGCGCCGATGGCACAGGCACGGTGTAACGCACAGGAACAGGATCAACCGCCCCTACAATCGTCATAGGCAAGCGTCCACCCGACCGCCCCACCGATTGTGTCCCGAACAGCGCCAGCGGATCGGTCACACGCGCCATCGGGCGTTTGTTCAGACTGGCATCACCCGTAAAGGTCGCAGCAATTGGGGATGTTGCCATTGCCCCCATGATCAGGCGCACGCCGGTGCCGGAATTGCCGCAGTCAATCACCTGTTCCGGTTCGGCAAAACCGCCCACCCCCACACCGAAGACGGACCAGCGCCCGCCACCATGTTCGATCACTTCGGCGCCAAAGGCGCGCATGGCGCGGGCGGTATCCAGTACATCTTCGCCTTCCAGCAATCCCTCGATACGGGTCTCGCCCACGCTCAACGCGCCAAGAATCAGCGCGCGGTGGCTGATGGATTTGTCTCCCGGCACATGCGCCTCGCCGGTCAGCGGACCGCAGGCAGTGGATCTCATCGGAACTGGGGCGCCATGACCGGACATTCGTTCACTCCTCAAAACGGGTTAGACGCGTGATAACCCAGCCCAATGGCCCGGTCCATCACCCCCGCTTCTTCTTGCAAAAAATATCCATGCGCGCGGACTGCCCCATAGGGCGAGCGTCACAGGTCAGCGCCGACGGAACGTCAGGTAATGCGGCACACGCCCCTCGCGCAGAGCCTTTTGCTCGTAACGGGTCGAAATCCAGTCGGGCCATGCCTGCCGCCAGTCTTCCGGCCCCTCGGCCAGCCAATCGAAGCCCGCCTTGGGCACTTCTTCCAGTGTCTGGCGGACATAATCGGGAATATCGGTAGCAACGCGAAAGATCGCACCCGGTTTCAAAACCTGCGCCAGAGGTTCCAGATGCTCTTGCGTGACAAAGCGGCGACGGTGGTGGCGTTTTTTGGGCCACGGGTCTGGATACAGCAGAAAGGCCCGCGCCACGCTGCCCGCAGGCAGGACATCAAACAGATGGCGCGCATCCCCGGGATGGATGCGGATATTGTCGGTACCCGCCTTGCGGATCTTGGCCAGCGCCATGGCCACCCCGTTCAGGAACGGCTCACAACCGATGATCCCGACTTCCGGGTTGGCGACCGCCTGATGCACCATATGCTCGCCTGCACCAAAGCCGATCTCGAGCCACACATCCCGCCCCCCGAACAGCGCCGCCAGATCAAGCGGGATGCGATCGGGGTTTTCGTCCCAGCCGACAGCGCCGGGCGACAGCGCGTCCAGATCCTCGTCCAGCAGTCGGAACTGGCTATCGCGCATGGTCTTGCCCTTGAAGCGACCATAAAAATTGCGCCATGGCGCACCAGAGGGGTGTTTGTCTTCGGTCATGGCCGCCCTCCTAGCGGGATCATGACGAAGCATCAAGCAGGGGAACGGGTCGCAGGTTTGCAAGCTATGGGATATGCAAAGGGCGGCATGCCTTTCGACATGCCGCCCTTTGGCCACCTTTGCTTGTCTTGGTCCCGGATCAGACCGCTTTTTTCAGCGCCTCTGCCAGATCGGTGCGTTCCCAACTGAAACCACCATCGGCTTCGGGCTCGCGTCCGAAATGACCATAGGCCGATGTGCGGGCATAGATCGGGCGGTTCAAGGACAGATGTGTGCGGATGCCACGCGGGGTCAGGTCCATCACCTTGGGGATCGCTGCTTCAATCGCTGCCGCCTCGATCTCGCCGGTGCCGTGCGTGTCGACATAGATCGACAAGGGTTTGCTGACGCCGATCGCATAGCTCAGCTGGATCGTAGCGCGCTCGGCCATTCCGGCGGCCACGATGTTCTTGGCCAGATAACGCGCAGCATAGGCGGCAGAGCGGTCCACCTTCGTCGGATCCTTACCCGAGAAAGCACCACCACCATGCGGGGCCGCGCCACCGTAGGTGTCGACGATGATCTTGCGGCCGGTCAGACCTGCATCACCGTCAGGCCCACCGATCACAAAAGTACCGGTCGGGTTGACCCACCATTCTGTCTCGTCGGTGATCCAGCCCTCGGGCAGTACAGCGCGGATATGGGGTTCCACGATATCGCGGATCACGGCGCTTGTCTGGCTGGCATCGGCGTGCTGGGTCGACAGCACGATCTGCGTGACCCCCACGGGTTTGCCATTTTCATAGCGCACCGAAAGTTGCGACTTCGCATCCGGGCGCAAGAGCGGCTCGGCACCCGATTTACGCACCTCGGCCAGACGGCGCAGAATAGCGTGCGCATACTGGATCGGCGCGGGCATCAGTGCTGTGGTCTCGTTCGTGGCGTAACCGAACATGATACCCTGATCGCCTGCGCCCTCGTCTTTATCGGCGCTGGAATTCACACCCTGCGCGATATGCGCTGACTGCTCGTGCAGCAGGTTCGTGATCTCGCAGGTGGCGTGGTGGAACTTGTCCTGCTCATAGCCGATGTCCTTGATACAGGCGCGCGCAATGTCGGGGATACGCTCCATATATTCGGCAAGCTTGGCCTGGTCCGACAGACCTACCTCGCCGCCGATGACGACGCGGTTGGTGGTGGCAAAGGTCTCGCAGGCGACTCGTGCCTCGGGTTCTTCGGTCAGGAAGGCATCAAGCACCGCATCGGAAATACGGTCGCAGACCTTGTCAGGGTGTCCCTCCGAGACGGACTCGGAAGTGAAAATGTAATTCTGTCGTGACATGAATAGTGCTCCAATGGGTTCAGCCCGTCACGTCAGGAAGCCGTTGTGACGAGGGTGTCCGTGTGGTTACGCTTGGTCTGAACCTGCGTCAATTGCTATTTGCCACGCCGCTGGCGCAGCTTTGCCGACACCGAAAGCAGCACTAGCAGCGCAATAAAAAGGATCACCGGCAACTCGCCCGTGCGCGCATAGAGTGTTGGGGCATGGGCTGCAGGCAATGCCGCGTCCATCCAGCCCGCCTCTCCCAGCGGAATCTGTGCCGTGACGCGACCCAACGGATCAATCATCGCAGAGATGCCGGTATTGGCCACGCGCACCATCGGCAGGCCCTGTTCGATCGCGCGCAACCGGGCTTGGGCAAGGTGTTGGTAGGGGCCGGAGAATTCACCAAACCACGCGTCATTCGTGATCTGCATCAGGAAATCGGGCCTGTCAGGGGCCGCAAGGATACCCTGGGGGAAGACCGCCTCGTAGCAGATCAAAGGCAAAGCGCCGCCCAATGGCCCCATATCCATCAATCGCGGGCCGGGACCCGCCGAAAACCCGCCCCCGCGCGAAGCGGCCATGCCGTATATCCCGAAACGGGCCATGATCTCGCCAAACGGCATATATTCGCCAAAGGGGACAAGATGGTGCTTGTCATAGATTCCGCGGATTGTGCCACTTTCATCCAGATACAATGCCGAATTAAAGGTACGCTGCCCGACAAATCGCTGGATCCCCAGCACCACCGGGACGCCATCAGCGGCAATCGCGATTTCAAGCAATTCAGGCTCGGCATTTTCCAGAAGAACACTCAGTGCCGTTTCCGACCAGATCACCAGATCAGGGCGCGGACGGGCTTGATTCAGTCCTGGCGCAGCAGTGAACTCAACCTGAAGCTGAAAAAAGAGCGGGATCATCGTGCGATCCCATTTCAGATGCTGCGGGACATTCGGCTGGATCATGCGAATCACCGGACGATCCGCGCCTGCATCCGTCGCTTCAGCGACCCGCGCGTTGTCGCCATCGCCCATAGACTGCGGCACCATGCCACCCCAGATTGCGGCGATGCCGATGGCGGCAAGCCCCCCCGCCCCCCACCAGCGATGGGCTGGCGTGATCAGCAGCACCAGTGCCGCCGCAGCGCCCAGCGCCAGAAGTGTCAACCCGTGGTGCCCGGCAAAGCTCGCCATATGCACAACCGGAGAGGCGATCCATACATGCCCGATTAAGGCCCATGGAAAGCCGGTGAAAACATAGGACCGCGCCAGTTCTGCGCTGGCAAATGCAGCGATCCATGACAGGGCGGTACCACCAAGCGCGCGGCTTGCCGCACCTGCTGCCCCCCAGAACAACCCAAGGCCCGCCGACAGGCCCACCAGCGCAAACGGTGCCATCCATCCGTGCCGCTCCGGCTGGATCAGGAACGGCTCGACAATCCAGAACAGGGCCAGCGCGAAATAAACCGTACCTGCTGCCCAGCCTGTCCAGCCTGCGGTACGCGCATCCGGGGTGCTGCGTAGAAGCAAAAAGAGCAGACCAAGACCAAGAATGGCCAAGACCCACAAATCAAACGGTGCCTGCCCTAACGCTGCCGCGCCGCCAGCGACGATGGCCAGCGACACGCGCCCGCGCAGGCGCAATCCGACCAGATACATTTCAGATGGTAGACGCATGCGACAGGCGAACCCGCAACCTCTTGATCCTGCGGGGGTCCGCATCCACAACCTCGAACTCCACTCCGGCTGGATGCTGCACAACTTCGCCACGCACAGGGACGCGGCCCGCCAGCATGAACACCAGCCCGCCCAGCGTGTCGATCTCTTCTTCGTCGACATCCTCGTGTTCGGTCAGCGACAAACCGATCTCGGCCTCGAAATCTTCGAGCGGCGTTTTGGACAGTGCCAGATACTGGCCCGGCTTCTCGATCGTCCAGAATTGATCCTCATCGGTGTCATGCTCGTCCTCGATCTCGCCAATGACCTGTTCAATCAGATCCTCGATCGTAAGAAGGCCATCCACACCGCCGTATTCATCAATCACCAACGCCATATGCTTGCGCTCTGACTGCATCTTCTGCAGCAGAATGCCGATCGACATGGACGGCGGCACATAGAGCAACGGGCGCAGCATTTGTTTTAACGAGAATTCGCTGGTGTTACCGTTGAACCCGTGTTTCAGCGCGAAATCCTTGAGATGGAGCATGCCCAGTGGCGTATCCAGCGTGCCGGAATAGACAGGCAGGCGTGTCAGTCCGGTCTCGCGGAACAGCTCGACCAGTTCATCCATCGAAATCGTATCAGGAATGGCAGTGATATCTGCCTTTGGGATCGCCACATCCTCGACCCGCATCCGGCGCAGGTTCAGGATGTTATGCACCTGCTGAAGCTGCGGTGTGACGGTGTTCACCTTGGTGTCCTCTGTCACTTCGGCTGAATCCGAGGGGCTCAGTACCCCGATGATCCGGCGGAAAAAACCACCCGATGACGTCTGTTCGGCCTCTGGTTGGGGCAGCGCGCTCTGCGCCGCCTCAGAAGACCCGTCTATGCTGTCGCCCATTGTACCTTTCCAAAATACGGAAGCCCGGCTTCCCGAATAAATGCCCGCTACACGCAACCAGCCCGTAACGGAAATGCTAATATGGGTCTGGGACCCCCAATTTGCCAAGTATAGCCACCTCGATTGTTTCCATCAAAGTGGCATCCTTGTCACGCAGATGGTCATATCCCAGAAGATGCAAAGTTCCGTGAACGACCAGATGGGTCACGTGATCAGGGAAAGGCTTTCCCGTCTCAGCAGCTTCGCGGGCACAGGTTTCCCAGGCAATCGCGATGTCACCCAGTGCTATTCCCTCTTCCTCGACCTCGATGCCGAATGGATCATCTTGCGGCGTGTCATCGGGCACATAGGGGGCTTCGCCCTCCTCCTCGGCGGCCAGATCCTGCGCGGGCCAGCTCAGCACATTGGTCGGCACTGGCTTGCCACGGAATTCGGCATTGAGAACCGCAATACGTGCATCGTCGCACCCCAAAAGGCTGACCGCATAAAGGTCGGGGTCCAGTCCCAGCTGATCCAGCGTGGCACGGCAAGCGCCCTCGGCCAGTGTAATCAGCCCCGCGCCGGCCCAGCGGTCGTCCTCGATCTGTGTGTCGGTCAGCATGTTACTATGTCATCGCGGGGGCAGTCTGCCCCCGCTTCCTCAAGGATTTCTTCAATAGAAAGTTGCAAGGACGATCAAACCGTTCCATCAGCCTCATAGGCTTCGATGATCGCCGCGACAAGAGGATGGCGCACCACGTCCTTAGAGGTGAAATAGTTGAAACTGATCTTGTTGATGGATTTAAGCAGACGTTCCGCATCTGCAAGTCCAGACGATACGCCGCGCGGCAGGTCGATCTGGGTGCGGTCCCCTGTAATCACCATGCGCGATCCTTCGCCCAGACGGGTCAGAAACATCTTCATCTGCATCGACGTGGCATTCTGCGCCTCGTCCAGCACCACATAGGCATTACTGAGCGTCCGTCCGCGCATAAAGGCCAGCGGCGCAATCTCGATCCGCTTCTCCTCGATCAGCTTGGCTGTCTGTTTTCCCGGCAGAAAGTCATTCAGCGCGTCATAGAGCGGCTGCATGTAGGGATCGACCTTGTCCTTCATGTCGCCGGGCAGATAACCTAGCTTCTCGCCCGCCTCGACAGCCGGGCGCGACAGAACGATCCGGTCTACCTGCCCTGTGATGAACATCGACACACCAACGGCCACCGCCAGATAGGTCTTGCCGGTGCCTGCAGGTCCTATCCCAAAGCATAGCTCGTTCTGGAAAAGGTTTTTCACATAGGTCTTTTGTGCCTCGGTGCGCGGCTCTACCAGTTTGCGGCGGGTCTTGATCTCTACTCGGCCCGAGCGGAACATCTCAAGCTGGTCACCTGCATCTACGCCGGCTACCTGATCAGAGTTGCCCATGCGGATCTGCCTGTCGATATCGCCCTGCTCCAGCGCGCGGCCTGATTCGAGCCGCTCGTAAAGGGCTTCAAGCACTTCGATCGCGTTAGCTGTGGCGCTTGCTTCACCAAACACGGCAAGCTGGTTGCCGCGCCGCAGGATCTGCACCTCCAGTTTCTTCTCCAACTCGGCCAGATTGCGGTCATATTCGCCACACAGATCTATCAGCAGACGGTTGTCGGGAAATTCTGCCAGTCGTTCAATCTGTGATGACGAGTCGAAGGGCGGGGGCAGGACGGTTATGGCCAAGCAGGTCTCCTTGCTGAGGGCGGGCCTGCGGAGGGCGGACCCTGTCACCTGTTCAAAGGGTGCCAAGTTGTGCGCCCCGGCGCAAGCGCATTGGTCTGTTTGCAGACCGATCGGTGAGAAAAAACACCGCAGGCAAAAACCTGCGGTGTTTTTTCAGTCTAATTCCGGACAGATCAGAGGATGTCGCCGAAGCGGGAGCCTGATTTAAACGGTCCGACCGCAGTACCCGGAGGTGCGACATTGGAACAAACAGGGGCCCCGTCAGGTTGCAGACGCGGAGACAGATATCCTTCCACACCATCGTCGATGATCCAGTGGTCACAGCCATTGGGATCGACCCAAACACCGGCAATAAGCTGGCTAAGATGTTTAGCGTCGAAACCACGGTCACGTGTCTTGTCGGGGCCAACTGTACACGCAGACAGGCTGACTGCCGCCCCGATCAACACTGCACCTTTGAAAAACGTCATATCCAGTCCCCTTAGCGCAGGCAGATGATTTCGACACGGCGGTTCTGTGCCATGCCTTCAGCAGTAGAATTCGTGGCGCGTGGCATGCGTTCGCCGAAACCGCGCATGTCGATCACATTCGCACCCATCGACTGCGCAACCTGAGCTACGGCCGTGGCACGGCGCAGACTGAGATTCATGTTGTATTCATCCGATGCGCGGCTGTCGGTATGTCCGTGGACCAGATAGGCCCGCGCGTTGGCCTGCCGAAAAAACGACGCAAGGCTCTCACGTGCGTGCGGCGATATTTGCGCGCGGTCCGTCGCAAAGAACTGGTCTGTTGGCATTACGCCACAAACCTCTCCGCGGTGGCAGACTGGGTTACCCTTGCGGTCCAGATGGGGTGACATGAAGCCTTCGGCGCCATCATCCATGACCCAATGCTCACACCCGTCGGGGTCAATCCAGATTGTGGGAATATATCGCTCGCCACGAACAGTCTGCTGGGCTGAGGCATCGCCGACCAGTCCGGTCATGACCAAAGCAGAAAGTGTCGCACAGGCAAAAGCCGCACGTATAGCTTTGATGATCATCTTGACAGAAGCCTCCATCACAACTCGTTACCAAAATCACCCACCAAGAGACCTGCAGGGCGTACACACATCGTCCCGTATAATGACAAAAACCAAAGGCCGTGAAAAGAGAAATCCACAAGATATTGTGGCCGTGAAGGCTACAATGCATAGATTTCCCAAGGATTGACGCCAGGCAAGGCTAAGCCTTCAACGGTATCAACTTAAGCGGTATTTCAATCGCTATAATTCAATCAACCAAGAGGTGTTTTGCTGGAAGAAACCAGATCAAACCAGAACACCAGATAACGAATTTGTGCCGCTACTGATGATTCTGACGCGCGCAATCTTCCCGATTTCGGCCCCCGCAGACCCATCCGCATCAGCGATATGCACGGCATGCAGATACTCTGACTTGCCCACCATCTGCCCCGGTTGACGCCCGCTCCGCTCGATCAATACCGAGACGTCACGCCCCACCATCCGGTCTTGCACACGACGCTGCTGCTCTGCAAGAAGCGCCTGAAGCCGATAAAGGCGGTCGATCTTCACCTTTTCTTCCAGCTGTTCGCGTTCTGCAGCCGGTGTGCCGGGCCGCGTGGAATATTTGAAAGAATAGGCCTGCCCGTATTCGACGGACCGGATCAGCGACAGTGTCTGCTGAAAATCCTCCTCGGTCTCCTCCGGGAAGCCGACGATGAAATCACCAGAGATAAGGATATCAGGACGCGCGGCGCGGATGCGGTCGATCAGGCGCAAATAGTCCTCGGCACTATGGCTGCGGTTCATCCGCTTCAATATGCTGTCACTGCCAGACTGCACAGGCAGATGCAGGTAGGGCATCAGCTTGGCACATTGCCCATGCGCCTCGATCAGGTCGTCGGACATGTCATTCGGGTGGCTGGTGGTGAAACGAATTCGCTCCAGCCCGTCAATGTCGCTCAATGCCCAGATCAGTCGTGCCAAAGGCCAGTCGCCGTTTGCACCAGCACCGTGATAGGCGTTCACATTCTGCCCCAGAAGGGTGATCTCGCGCACGCCACGCTCAACCAGATCGCGCGCTTCCTCAAGTATGCGGTCTGCCGGGCGGCTGACCTCGGCCCCGCGTGTGTAGGGTACAACACAAAAAGCACAGAATTTGTCGCATCCTTCCTGCACGGTCAGGAAGGCGGTGGGCCCGCGTGCGGCCTTGGGACGATGGCGCAACGTCTCGAATTTGTCTTCGGCAGGAAAATCCGTGTCCAGCGCCCGACCACCCTTTCGCGTGCGGGCCTCAAGCTCGGGCAAACGGTGATAGCTTTGTGGCCCGACCACCAGATCGACCATCGGCTGGCGGCGCATGATCTCGGCCCCTTCGGCCTGCGCCACGCAACCCGCAACGCCTATTTTCAGATCCGGATTTGCCGCCTTCAGCTTTTTAAGACGCCCCAGATCGGAATAGACCTTCTCTGCGGCCCGCTCGCGGATATGGCAGGTGTTGAACAGGATCATGTCGGCATCGTCCGGCGTCAGCGTTTCGACATAGCCGGACCCGCCCAGCGCCTCGGCCATTCGTTCGCTGTCATAGACATTCATCTGGCAGCCATAGGTCTTGATATAGAGTTTCTTGGGCGTGCTCATGAACCTGTCCTGCCTGTCGCGGTCGGGCTCGTGCTATACCAGAACCGGGGTCCCTTGCAATGCAGACGGAATTCGCGGACCTTGCGCGGCAACAGGCAGACAGATCATGTTCGGGGCGATTTCACGACGATGCGGTATTCCAGTCTCAATGACTTCCTGAGCGGCAGCAGCAAGGTTCTGGCCAAAGGCCCCGTCGCGCTGATTTTCATCGAGGACGAGGTCGAACTAGCCTCGACGCTCCGCCATCATCTGGGTTCAGGCTTCGGCGCCGTTGTGGTCTTCATGCCTGCAGGCTTTGATCTGCCTGATGATCTGGCGCCTTTGCTACACCGCATAGACACGGATACGCTTGCCCCCGACATGCTGACAGTGACGGTCAATGCCCTGATCAAGGCGGCGCCGGGAACGTGGTTCTATTACTGCTACAACGCGGAGTATCTGTTCTACCCTTTCTGCGAAAGCCGCACCGTGGCCGAGATGCTGGCATTTCACACCGAAGAACGGCGCGACGCGATGCTGTGCTATGTGATCGACCTCTATGCCGGCGATCTGAACGCCCATCCCACCGCTGTCAGCCTCGAAGATGCCCATCTGGACAAATCGGGATATTATGCGCTGGCCCGTCCGGACCCCGCCAACCACAACCACCCACGAGAGCGTCAGCTGGACTTCTTCGGCGGCCTGCGCTGGCGTTATGAAGAACATGTGCCCGCTCCACGCCGCAAGATCGACAGGATCGCCCTGTTTCGTGCGAAAGTGGGGTTGGAACTGCGCGAGGATCACACATTCAACGATGAGGAATACAATACCTTTGCCTGCCCGTGGCACCACAACATCACGGCAGCCATCTGCTCTTTCCGGACCGCCAAGGCGCTGAAGTCAAATCCGGGGTCGACATTCGATATCCATAACTTCCACTGGCACAATGCCACGCCGTTCGAGTGGCATTCGCGACAGTTGCTGGATTTGGGGCTGATGGAACCAGGTCAATGGTTCTGAGGAACCATGGAACACTTAAACTACTGTTTCACTCTGCCGCGCGGTCCATCGGCCCCAGAATGGCAGTCTGTGCGTTCAGCACGTCGATAGAAAACCCTGACAGACGTTTGTATTTCTCTGCATGGGCAGCCAGATCGGCGCGCGGGATCACGTCGTCGATCTTGTCATAGACACCGCCGCAACGGTCCTCGACCATCTGCATTACAGCGTCAGGCCCTGCACCGCGATTGGCGCGCAGGATACCTTCGGCGCGCGGGCGCATCTCGGCCTCATAAGCCTCAAGCGCTGCAGGCGTCACGCCATGATCGCGCAGGCTGGCCGCCAGTTTGCGCGCATCGATGATCGCCTGGCTGGCCCCGTTCGATCCCACCGGATAGGTGGCATGCGCCGCATCCCCCATCAACGTGACCCTCCCGTTAGTCCAGCGCGCCATCGGTTCGCGGTCCACCATCGGATATTCATAAACTGGCCCCGCGACGTTTCGGATCATCTCGGGGCAATTGATCCAGCCAAAATCCCACTCCTCAAATGACGGGAGGAATTCGGCGGGATCGGCAGGCTTGTTCCAGTCGCCCTTGGCCATCGTCCGGCCCGGATCAACGCGCAGTTCGGCGATCCAGTTCATATCGGCCAGACCCGTTTCAGGATCGGTAGCCGAAATCGGATAGGCCACGAAACGCTGCGTGTCATGCCCCGCAAGGATCATCGCAGCCCCCCCGAGAAAAGGCGCCGCGCGACTGACACCGCGCCACATGATCGCGCCGTTCCAGATCGGTTCACCCTCGTCCGGCAGCATCTGCGCGCGGATAGCCGAGCGGATTCCGTCAGCGGCGATGACCAGATCGCCCTCGACTTTTGTTCCATCGCTCAGGATCAGGGCCGCAGACTGCGGTCCTGTCTCATATCGCACAACACCCGTGCCTGTGACCACGCAATCCGCCCCGGCCCGCAGGCGCAATTCGTCCAGCAGCATCATCTGCAACTGGCCCCGATGGATAGAGTATTGCGGCCAGCTATAGCCTGCAAATTGCCCGCGTGGTTCGGCCCAGATCTCAAGTCCGGTCTTGGTGTAGAATCCATATTGCCGCGTCCGCACGCCGATGGCGTCCAGACGCGATTGCAGACCGAGATCGTAAAGCTCGCGCACTGCATTGGGCTGGAGGTTGATCCCGACACCAAGGGGGCGCATCTCGCCCACGCGCTCGACGATACGGAAAGGAATCCCCAACTGGTGCAGCGTCAGCCCCATGGACAGCCCGGCAATCCCCGCGCCCGCGATCACAACGGTCATCCCTCAGTCCCCCCAGACAATCGGCTGTTTCATCTTGCCGTAAATATCCCCCGCGGAGCGTCCCCGCCCCGCGCGCATTTCAGCCTCAGATATTATCGGGCTGCGGCATGCCCAGAACGTGATAACCGCCATCGACCCGAATAATCTCGCCTGTTGTGCAGGCACCAGCATCCGAGGCCAGATAGACGGCCGTACCACCCACGGCCTCCAAAGTGGCATTGGCGCGCAACGGCGCGTTCATATCCGTGTGCTTGTAGGTCTTGCGTGCCCCGCCAATGGCAGCGCCCGCCAGCGTTTTCATCGGGCCGGGGCTGATGGCATTCACGCGGATGCCTTCCGGACCAAGATCATTGGCCAGATAGCGCACGGCAGATTCCAGCGCCGCCTTGGCCACGCCCATCACGTTGTAGAAGGGCGTCACGCGGTTTGATCCCTGATAGGTCAGGGTCAGGATCGTGCCGCCATTCTCGAACATAAGGGGATGGGCACGCCGCGCCACCTCGATCAGCGAGTAGCAGGAAATATCCAGCGAATTGCGGAAATTGGCGCGGGAGGTATTCAGAAAACGCCCCGTCAGTTCGTTCTTGTCCGAAAATGCAATTGCATGGACCACGAAATCAATCGTCGGCCAACGCGCGGCCAGTCCCTCGAATGCGGCATCAAGGCTGGCATCGTCGGTCACATCGACATCGACCATGAAATCCGACCCAACGGTTTCCGCCAGCGGCTTCAAGCGCGAGCCGAATGCCTCGCCCTGATAGGTAAATGCCAGTTCCGCCCCCGCAGCGTGCATCGCCTTTGCGATGCCCCATGCGATCGACCGTTCGTTGGCGACCCCCATGATGAGGCCGCGTTTACCCTGCATTTGGCCTGTCATGTCAGATCACCCGTGATATTTCGACAAAAGCATCGAACCGTTGGTGCCGCCAAAGCCGAAGCTGTTGGTCATCACCGTATCCAGACCAGCATTGTCGATGCGTGCCGTTGCAATCTCGCCTGCGTCGATCGCAGGGTCGAGGGTTTTCACATTGATCGACGGTGCGATGAAATCATGCTCCAGCATCAGCAGGCAATAAATCGCTTCCTGCGCGCCGGTGGCGCCTTGGCTGTGGCCGGTCATCGACTTGGTCGAACTGATCAGCGGCGTCGCGCCACGGCCAAAGACGCGGCGCACTGCCTCGACCTCGCCTACGTCACCCACGGGTGTGGATGTGCCATGCGCGTTGATATATCCGACCTTGCGGTCTTTGCTCAGCCCCGCCAACGCCAGCCGCATCGCACGCTCGCCGCCCTCACCCGAGGGGGCCACCATGTCATGCCCGTCGGATGTAGCGGCATAGCCTGTCACCTCGGCATAGATTTTCGCACCGCGCGCCAGCGCATGCTCCAACTCTTCCAGCACTATAATACCGCCGCCACCCGCGATCACGAACCCGTCGCGATCCGCATCAAAGGCGCGGCTGGCCAGTTCGGGCGTGTCGTTATACTTGCTGCTCATCGCGCCCATTGCGTCGAACAGACAGGACAGCGTCCAGTCCAGTTCTTCGCCGCCGCCTGCGAACATCAGATCCTGTTTGCCCATCATAATCTGTTCAGCCGCATTGCCGATGCAATGCAGCGATGTCGAACAGGCCGAAGTGATGGAATAGTTGATGCCCTTGATCTTGTAGGCCGTGCTGAGATTGGCTGAAATCGTCGATGACATACATTTGGGCACCGCAAAGGGACCTATCCGTTTCGGGCTGCCATTGGCCAGCACCGTCTGATGCGCCACAAGCATGGATGAGGTGGATGGCCCGCCGGACCCCGCCACAAGGCCGGTGCGTTCGTTCGAGATATCAGCCTCTGTCAGGCCCGCATCGGCGATAGCCTGTCCCATCGCGATATGCGCATAAGCTGCACCCGGCCCCATGAACCGCAAGGTCCGTTTATCCACCTGTTCAGAGACACCCAGCCGCACATCGCCAGCGATCTGGCTGCGGAACCCATGTTCTTTCATGGCCTCATTGGCGCGAATACCGGAACGGCCCGCCTTAAGCGCCTCAAGAACTTCCGAGGCTGTGTTGCCTATGCTGGATACGATTCCCAGACCCGTGACGACGACGCGGCGCATGGGCGCCCTCCTTCTGTTTGATAAGCGGTAAGTTCAGCTTTCCGATAAGGCGACCTTCATGTCCTTGACGATGTAGATCACCTCGCCATCAGCCTCGACGATACCATCGGCCACGCCCATGGTCAGGCGGCGGGTCTGGATCGCCTTAGTAAAATCAACTTTGTAGGTCAGCAATTTGCGGTCAGGGCGCACCATTCCGGTGAGTTTGACTTCGCCCACGCCCAGCGCATAGCCGCGGCCTTGCCATCCACGCCAGCCCAGATTGAAGCCGGTCAACTGCCACAGCCCGTCCAGACCCAGACAGCCGGGCATGATCGGATTGCCGGGGAAATGGCAGTCAAAAAACCACAGGTCAGGGGTGATATCGAACTCGGCCACGACGTGGCCCTTGCCGTGCAGACCACCATCACCGGAAATCTCGGTGATACGGTCCATCATCAGCATCGGCGGTTCGGGAAGCTGGGCATTGCCCGGACCGAAAAGTTCGCCGCGCGCGCATTTCAGCAGGTCTTCCTTGTCGAAACGGGTCGGATACTGGGACATGCAGGCGTGGTCCTTTTCTGTCTTCGAGGCTACTATTCAGTTTGACCCCTCTAGCACCCGCCTGCAAGCCCTTGCAAGTCTGCCCGTGGGTCGCGGGCTGTCCCACCAACAGGTGCCAAGCGTTCTCCCGAGCTTTCGCAGGATTTGCGTTCTCAATGCCTGTGCGCCAATGCTTGCCTCTGTTTACAATTGAATTTTCCCCAATGCGGGCTTTATATAGGTGAAACGCACAGGAACACATGACGATGACCAAGGCGGATAACGCACAAATGGACAGCATCCAGACAGAACGGGCCCAGAAACGTGGAAACGCATGGCTGGCGACAGCCGGATTGCGACCCACGCGTCAAAGGGTTGCGCTGGCGGTTATGCTGGTTGGCGATGGCGAGCACCGGCATGTCACGGCCGAAAGCCTGTATGCCGCCGTGCAGGATCATGGCGAACAAGTATCACTGGCCACGGTTTACAATACATTGCGCGCTTTTTGTGATGTTGGCCTGATGCACGAAATCACAGTGGACGGAACCAAAAGCTATTTCGACACCAATACCCATGACCATCCCCATTTCTTCTGGGAAGATAGCGGCACCTTGACCGATGCCCCCAGCGAGGAGTTGGAGATCACGCGTATCCCAAATGCGCCTGATGGTGCTGAAATTGCATCCGTTGATGTGGTGATCAGGTTACGCCGGAAATAGCGCTGTAGCGCCCGTGAAAGACCCCGCCCGCCCCGCATTTTCGCGGGGCGTTTTTGTTTGACCCCCCAAGGAAAGCCCCTTCTATGAAAGCAATAGCCTATGCCGCCTTCGGCGCCGCTGCCGATGTTCTTCACCCGACCGATCTGCCCACCCCGGACCCTGCTGCGGGCGAAGTTCTGGTCAGGCTGACGCATTCCGGTGTGAACCCGTCAGACGTGAAGTCCCGTGCAGGGGGACGTCCAGGCATGACCAAGCCGCCCTATGCATTGACAGTACCCCATTCGGATGGGTCCGGCGTGATCGAAGCTGTGGGCGACGGTATCGACAAGACGCGCATCGGGCAGAAGGTCTGGATCTGGAACGGCCAGTGGCGCAGACCCTTTGGTACGGCCGCCGAGATGATCGCTCTGCCTGCGGAACAGGCCGTGATCCTGCCCGAAACCATGCGCGCGGAAGAAGGCGCCACGATGGGCATTCCGGGTCTGACGGCCGCGCATTGCGTATTCGGTGGGGGCGATGTCGCGGGCAAGACATTGTTGATCTCGGGCGGCGCGGGGGCAGTCGGGCATGACGCAGTACAACTGGCACGATGGGGCGGCGCAAGGGTAATCGCAACTGCCTCGCCCGCCGATTTTGGACGCGTACGCACGGCAGGGGCCGATGAGGTGCTGGATTACCGCGACCCCGATCTGGCAGCGAAACTGCTGGATCTGACCCAAGGCAAGGGTTTTGAGCGGGCCGTTGAAGTGGAATTCGGCCTGAATGCTGCGATGCTGGCAAAGGTCGTCGCCGAAAATGGCACTGTCGCCGCCTATGGTTCGGCCTTGGAGATGGCACCGATCCTGCCCTTTCGGGACTATCTTTTCAAAGCGATCACCGTGGATATCGTTCTGATCTATCTGCTACGCGCCACCGAGCGTGCCAATGCCATCGGCATGCTGCACCGCGCCCACGGTGCGGGCGGGCTGGTTCCTGCAATCCATGCAAGCTTTGCACTGCAAGATTGCATCGCGGCCCATGAATGCGTTGAGGCCGGTCGCCGCGCCGGAGCTGTCTTGCTCGAGATCACCTGACGTCTGGTTGACTGCCCCTTCAGGACACAAAGGCTTCGACAGATAGTCATGCGGACGTTGAAGGCGCGGGACACTTACATCCCGCGCCTTGACCCGATCAGGGGCTATCCGGACCTTTCAAGCAATCTCGACCAGTTCGATGGCAAATGTCAGGTCGCGCCCGGCCAGCGGGTGGTTCGCATCCAGTGTGACCTCTGTTTCGGTCACCTCGACCACCGTGACGGGCATCACTTGCCCTTGCGGTGTCTGGACCTGCAACTGTGTACCCGGATCCAAAGGAATATCAGCAGGGATCTCGGCCCGTGGGACGGCTTGGAGAGCATTCGGGTCAGAATGCCCGTAAGCCTGATCAGCCGGGACCTCGACCACTTTTTTCTCGCCCACGGTCATGCCGGGAATCGCGGAATCCAGCCCCGC
>Ga0163215_100786_pt1 | contig 35950 bp, 33 predicted proteins | sample SynspAceP_FD_185934 | JGI IMG/M metagenome (GOLD analysis project Ga0163215, IMG submission 185934) | Saline lake microbial communities from Ace Lake in Antarctica - Synechococcus sp. Ace-P (Hybrid Assembly) | ecosystem: Environmental > Aquatic > Non-marine Saline and Alkaline > Saline | place...
GCCATCGGCAGCAACGGCAATATTGGCAGCAGTGATCGTGCCGCTCACGACTTTGGCGCGCGCGGCCAGAGCAGGCGTCAGGCGCCGCGCGAAAGGGTCGATAATTTGTCCTTCGATCTCGATGATTTCACCATCATAGGGCTGTGCGGCCAGTGCTTTGGCGTGACTGTCGATCGCCCAGACATCCTGCTGCGCGCGGGTTATGCCTAGCGTCTGTGCCAGTGTGTCAGCTGCATAGGCCATATCGGGGTCGCGATCGGGCCATGGGGTGAAGGGCGGCCGGTCATAGGGTTCCGGTGCGCGCCCATCGGCAAAAGTACGCAAGCGCAGCGGGCGGCGGGAATAGCTCTCGACTCCGCCTGCAACCACAACCTGCGCCGCACCGCTTTCTACCAGCGCCGATGCCAGCAGCAGCGCATCCAGCCCGCCCGCGCATTGACGATCAATGCTAAGGCCCGCGACTGTTTCGGGCAGGCCCGCAGCAAGAGCCACCAAGCGCGCGGGGTTGCCACCGCCGCCAATCGCGTTGGAGACGATCACCTCGTCGACCTGCGCAGGGTCTATCCCTGCCTGCGCCAGCACAGCGCGCAGGACCGGCGCGCCGAGCGCATCCAGTGACAGCGTCGCAAACGCACCGCCACGTGGCACCACGGCACTGCGGCACGCAGCGATGATCTGTGCGCTCATACCGTGCATCCTGTAAGAGCGGCGATGCGCGGTAGGTCAGGCTTGCCCGAGGGGAGTAGCGGAAAAGGTTCAAGGAACAGAACATCGCGGAGTGGGGTGAGACGGTTGTCTTGGCAGTAGGCCAGCAGCGCGTCGCGCAGGGTCCGGTCTGCGGGGGCGGGAAGGGCGGCGATCAGATGCCTGCCCCGCAGGTCATCATGCCTCGCAAGGACGGCGCATAACGTGACGCCATTGATTGCGCTGAACTGCGCCTCCAGCTCTTCCGGAAAAACGGTGATGTCGGCAATGTTGACAACCCGCCCTGCACGCCCGCGCAGATAGAGATACCCTTGCGCATCTATCGTTCCGTACTCCCCGACGGTCAGCCAGTCGCCGTCTCGGCGGGTATGCGGGCTTTCGCCCTGGAGATAGCGCTCGAACAGATAGGGGCTGCGCACCCAGACCAGGCCGGTGCCGCTCGCGTCCGGATCGCGCACTGCAATTTCCACGCCGTCATAGGCCTTGCCTACAGACCTCTCCGGCGTGGCACTGTCACTCATCGTGACAAAGCTGGCCTCGGCCGCGCCGTAGAAGACACGCAGTTTTGCATTCGGGCAGACAAAGCTTATATGGCGGCGGACCTCCGCCCCCAGAGTGCCACCACCGCACAGGACGAGACGGATATCCGGCAGCGGCTTTCCCTTTGGCAGCAGGCGCAGTTGCGTCGGCGTGGCATAGAGAATGGTGCAGCGCCGCGTGCGCATCTCGGCGCTTTGGCCCGAAGGCTTGAGTGGCGAGAGGACATGCACCGACAGACCAAGATGCAAGCCCTCCATCACGCCGTAGAGGGCGAGCGAATGGCTCAATCCGCCAAGGACGGCAATGATGTCTGTGGCGGCATAGCCGAATTGTCTGGCGTTGGTCTCGAAGCTGGCAATCCATGATTCATGTGTGCGCAGGATGACCTTTGGCTCGCCTGAGGTGCCGCCGGTGAGAGTGGCGAAGTGCAAGGGCGGAAGGGGCGCGAGGTCGGCCAGTGCAGGATCGCTTATACAAAAGCCGGTGTTCGCGGTAAGCGCTGTATGCAGCCCCGTGATAGCGTCGTGAACCGGCGTTGCTGCAATTGCTGCTACCGGAGCGCTATCACACGGAAAAACTTCCTCTGCGCCTGCAAAGATGCGCGCATCGGGATGCCAGCGAAAGCAGGGTTTGGGCATGGCTGGGCTTCCTTTGCGGCGGTCTGGTTCTTGACCTAGCAAATATGCGTGACGCTGGCCACTGGCGTAGCGGAAGGGGGTGTACTCCCGCAGGCAGCATCCTATGGTAAGGCGAAATTTAGGACTTTGAGGGAGCGAGCAATGGCCCAGATGATGCGTGCAATAGAGATCACCAAACCCGGCGGACCCGAGGTGCTGCAAGTGACGCAGCGCCCCGTACCTGAGCCCGAGCAGGGGCAGGTTGTAATCAAGGTCGCGTGGGCCGGCGTCAACCGCCCCGATGCATTGCAACGCGCGGGCGCCTATGCGCCACCTCCCACCGCCAGCGACCTGCCGGGCCTTGAGGCATCGGGCGAGGTGGTAGCGATTGGCGCAGGCGTTTCGGGCATCGCACTGGGCGACCGTGTTTGCGCCCTGCTGCCCGGCGGCGGCTATGCCGAATATGTGGCAACCCCCGCGGCGCATTGTCTGCCGGTGCCCGAGGGCATGGGCATGAAGGAGGCCGCGTGCCTGCCCGAGACGTTTTTCACTGTCTGGTCCAACGTGTTCATGCGCGGCGGGTTGAAAGCAGGCGAGCGGTTCTTGATCCACGGCGGGTCGTCGGGAATCGGGACGACGGCAATCCAGCTGGCCACTGCTTTTGGCGCGCGGGTGTTTGTGACGGCGGGCAATGCCGAGAAATGTGCGGCCTGTGTGGAATTGGGCGCGGAGAAGGCCATCAACTACCGCGAGGAAGATTTCGTCGCAGTGATGAAAGCTGAAGGCGGTGCGGATGTGATCCTTGATATGGTCGGCGGCAGCTATATCGCGCGCAACATTGATGCGCTGGATTTTGAAGGGCGGCTGGTGCAGATTGCGTTTCTGGGTGGACCAAAGGCCGAGATCAACTTTGCCCCACTGATGATGAAGCGCCTGACGATGACCGGCAGTACGCTGCGTCCGCAGTCCGATCTGGCCAAGGCCCGTATCGCCACCGAGTTGCGCGAGGCAGTCTGGCCGCTGCTGGCGTCGGGCCGCGTGGCACCCGTGATGGACAGCGAGTTTGATTTCGAGGACGCCGCAGGTGCCCACGCCCATATGGAAGCCAGCGGGCATATCGGGAAGATCGTGCTGAAAGTTGGCGGTTAGAGCTCTACGACTTCGACAGGAAAAAATGGCCGGCGCCTTTGTGCGCTGGCCATTCGTTTGCCACGTTCAGCGCATCGGCGTGAAGATGGCGTCTTTCAGGGCGCAGTCCTTGATGACATCGGCACCGCAGGGGACGGGGGTTAGCTCGCGAGAGAGGCAGATACGGGCCTCCTGGATATAGCCCTGGCGGCAGGTGATGGTAATGCTGTCACGGGTCAGGGTCGGGTTTTCTTTCAGGAAGGCGTCCTCGACAACGGAGGCGGGGAGCCTGACCGTGCGGTCGAGTTTGCGGAAAATGCCGGGGCGGGAGATGGCCGCATACGCGCGGCGCGACAGGGCGTAGTAATCCCCGGCGCTGAGGTCTGTACAGCTGCCGTGTTTTTTCCATTGATGCCATGCAAGGCCACCGGTGCCCATGATGTCGGCCATATCCGCTGTCATCCCGCGCGACGGGGCGCGTTGGGCCGTCTGGCAATACGAGGGGAAGCCGCGATGGAATTGCGGCCAGAGACCATGCAGGATCCAGCCATGATCTTCTCTTGCATCGCATTGCGGGGAGTTGCGTGCATCCCCCTCCAGCGCGCACCAGTTGGCCGACCAGCTGAGGGCCATGACGAAATAGTCGAACTCGCCTGCACGCTCACCCTCCGCGCGGGCGACGAGGGCGGATAAAGACAGCAGCAGGGTAAGGAGAATGCGGCGCATCTGGGGGCTTTCCTTATGGGTGGTCGTTGGCTATACAGACCATAAGTTCCCCCACATTGGAAACGGTTCCGGTCTCCGGGACAGCCTAAGTCAGGCGACGGGGAAGGTGCGTTTAAAGGAGAGACATATGGGCAAACCGATTATGGCAAAGGCCACCGCCGTCTGGCTGGTGGACAACACGACCATCGGCTTCAGGCAGATCGCGGACTTCGTTGGTATGCACGAACTGGAGGTTCAGGGCATCGCGGATGGTGACGTGGCGGCGGGCGTGAAAGGGTTTGACCCCATCGCCAACAACCAGCTCACGCAGGAAGAAATTGACAAGGCGCAATCCAATCCGCTGCACAAGCTGGTGTTGAAGTTCAACGCAGCCGCTGCGGGCGAGGAAAAGCGCCGTGGTCCGCGCTATACACCGTTGTCCAAGCGTCAGGATCGCCCTGCGTCGATCCTGTGGCTGGTAAAATTCCACCCCGAGTTGTCGGATGCGCAGGTGAGCAAGCTCGTAGGCACCACCAAGCCGACAATTCAGGCGATTCGTGAGCGGACCCACTGGAACATTTCCAACATCCAGCCGATCGACCCTGTGGCATTGGGCCTGTGCAAACAGTCCGAACTGGACGCGATGGTGCAAAAAGCGGCGGCCAAGAAGGCAGCCGAAGGCGGGGTCATGTCCGATGACGAGCGCCGCAAGCTGGTTAGCACCGAGCAGAGCCTCGGCATGGACACCGAGCCGCGGATGCCGACGGCTATCGAGGGTCTGGAGACATTCACACTGTCCGGCGACACGCAGGAGGATGACGAGGATAACAAGAAAGACAGCGACTTCGCTGATGCGGACAGCTTCTTCAACCTTCCCGACGATGATGATCAGGATGACAACGCAAAGTAATTTTGTGCGCGTGTCCGGGAACCTGAACAAGGGTTATCGTGTTTGATATAGGGCGTCCGTGCTGCGGGCGCCCTTCGGCGTTCAGGATTTAGCGGGATACCTTATGATGCTCTATGTGGAGTGGTTTGTTTACAGTTTGACCGCAGTCTTGGTGGTCTTCACCCTGATGCCGCAGATTAAGGTACGCTTTGGCGCGATCCGCGGAATGGCATTTTTGCGGTTACAGGTATTCTGGATCGCTGTTGCGGTGATCCCGGCGTCGGTTCTGGTGCCTTATGGCCGGTGGATCGGGCTGCTGTTGGCCTCTGTCGCGCTGGTTCAGATGATCTACATCGCCAAATTCACGCGGGTCTGGTCGCGGCAATCACTGGATGCGACTCCGGCTTTGAAGAACGATACACGGTGCCACATATCGCTGGTGACGGCGAATGTGAAGAAGTCGAACCGTGACTTTGAAGCGCTGATCGACGTTGTGCGCCGCCAGTCACCGGACATTGTGATGGCGATCGAGGTCGACGAGGAATGGATTGCCGCGCTTGAGGGTGGACTGACAGAGGAATATGCGCATTGGATCAAGGTGCCCAAGGACAACGGCTACGGAATTTGTGTGATGTCGCGTCTGGCTCTTTCGGATATCAGGGTGCGTGAAGTGGTGACTGAAGGCGTGCCGTCAGTGCGCACAAGCGTAACTTTAAGGTCCGGCGCACAGTTGCGGTTGTATGTGGTGCACCCCGAGCCACCGGTCATTCATCATGATACTAAAGGCCGAGACAGCGAGATTGCGCATGTTGGTATGGAAGCCGCGCGCGATCCCTTGCCTGCTATTGTCACGGGCGATCTGAACGATGTTGCCTGGTCGAGCACAACACGTAGTTTCCAGCGGCTCTCAGGCCTGAAAGACCCGCGCGTGGGCCGGGGATTTTTCAATACATTCAATGCATTTCATTGGTGGGCACGGTGGCCCTTGGACCATCTGTTCCATGATCCCCAGTTCCGGCTGCTTGAAATGGTACGGTTGGAAAAGATCGGGTCTGACCATTTTCCGATGCTGTTCAAATTGGCGCTGGCAGATATTCCAGCGGAAGAAAGTAGCGAGGGAAATGCCGATGCGGCTGAGCAGGCCGAGATCAGGGAAATGATCGCCGAAGAGAAGAACCGTGACCGCGAGGCAATCGGCAGTGATTGGGAGGACTAGCGTTGCTCAGAGGTTCTTGCGCGCGCGCATGGCGGCGGTGATTGTGCCATCGTCCAGATAGTCAAGCTCGCCACCGATGGGTACGCCTTGGGCGAGGGACGTCAGTCGGACCTGTCCCTCAAGCTGGTCGGCAATATAATGCGCAGTGGTTTGCCCGTCGATGGTGGCGTTCAGAGCGAGTATAACCTCGGTCACTCCCTCGCTCTGGACGCGGTCGACGAGGCGGGGGATGCGCAGCTCTTGCGGGCCGACAGCATCCAGGGCCGAGAGCGTTCCGCCCAGTACATGATAGCGGCCATGAAAGACACCGGACCGCTCCATCGCCCAGAGGTCCGCCACATCCTCAACCACACACAACTCGCCATTGGCACGTTTTTCGCTTTCGCAGATATCGCATATGTCGGCGGTGCCGACATTACCACAATTGAGACATTCGCGCGCCGTGGCGGCGACGGTGTGCATGATATCGGCCAAGGGGGTCAGCAGCAGCGCGCGCTTGCGGATCAGGTGCAGAACTGCGCGCCGCGCGGAGCGGGGTCCGAGGCCGGGAAGCTTGGCCATCAGCTCGATCAGGGCGTCGATGTCGCGGGTCGAACTCATCTGTTTACACCCGAGGCATCTGTGGGATTGAGTTTAAAGGCACAATGAAAAAGACGGTTAGAACGGCAGCTTCATGCCTGCGGGCAGGCCCAGACCTTCGGTGAGTTTCCCCATCTCTTCTGCCGCGCGCTCGGACGCTTTGCCTTGGGCGTCCTTGATGGCGGCGAGGATCAGGTCTTCGACGACTTCTTTGTCATCGCCATTGAAAATCGACGGATCAATATCGAGCGTTTTCAGCTCGCCTTTGGCGGTGCAGGTTGCTTTCACAAGGCCCGCTCCCGCTTCGCCTGTGACCATAATGTTGTGCATTTCTTCCTGCAGCTCGGTCATCTTGCCCTGCATTTCCTGGGCTTTTTTCATCATGCCGGCCATATCGCCGAGGCCGCCTAGTCCTTTGAACATGCTGTTCTCCTTTGGTTCGGTTGATCTCTATATGTTGGTTCGTGCAGCGCAGGGCAAGCCCCCGGGGTCTAGCTGTCCTCGAATGGGTCCCATTCATCCTCGACCTCTGGCAGTGCCTCGGTCACGGCGGCAGCGGCGATATCGGCGGCGGTGCGGATGTTGGTAATCTTGGCCCGCGGAAACTGGGCGAGGACGGCTTGCATCAGGGGGTGCGCCTCGGCTTCGGCACGCATGGCGTTGTCCTTTGCGTCGCGGAGCGAGGCAATCGTGGGCGCGCCGCCTGAGTTGACGATCGTGACCGCCCAGCGGTTCCCGGTCCACAGTTGCAGTTTGGCACCGAGGCGCTGGGCCAGATCGCGCGGTGCTGCGTCTGTGGGGACAAACTCGATCCGGCCGGGGCGGTAGGCGGCCAGCTGCAGGGAGGTTTCAACCTCGACAAGCAGTTTGACGTCACGGTTGTGGCGGATGAGTTCGAGGACATGCTCGAACGACGGGTAGTGGGCGAGGGCAGAGGCGGGGTCCTGTGCCAAAGCGGTAGTCTGGCCTGCCGCGTTCGGAGCCGAGGCCATGCGGGTTTGAGCATGTTGCACCGCTTGGGTCCCCGCGCTGGCGCCGCCGCCTGCGGGCAGGGGCGCGCCGCCACCGGTAGGGGCTGGCGTGTTTTGCAGTGTGCGCACCAACTCGTCCGGGGTGGGTAGATCGGCCACATGGGTCAGACGTATGATCGCCATTTCGGCGGCCATCATGGCGTTGGGCGCGCTGGCGACTTCTTCCAGTGCCTTAAGCAGCATTTGCCACAGGCGGGTAAGGACGCGGATCGGCAGCGTATCTGCCATAACACGTCCCCTGTCGCGCTCTTCCGGCGATATGGTGGGATCCTCGGCTGCATCAGGGGTGATTTTCACCACGCTGATCCAGTGGGTGATCTCCGCCAGATCACGCAATACTGCGATTGGATCCGCGCCTTCGGCATATTGCGCGCCAATCTCGGTCAGCGCCCCCGCCGCGTCGCCGCGCAGGACCATGTCCAGCAGATCAAGCACGCGCGCACGGTCTGCAAGGCCCAGCATGGCGCGGACCTCCAGCGCCGTTGTCTCGCCTGCGCCATGGCTGATGGCCTGATCCAGCAGCGAGGTCGCATCACGGGCGGAACCTTCGGCAGCGCGGGTGATGAGGGCCAGCGCATCGTCGGCAATTTCCGCGCCTTCGGATGTGGCAATTTTGCGCAGCAGCGCGATCATCACTTCGGGTTCGATCCGGCGCAGGTCAAACCGCTGGCAGCGGGAGAGAACCGTGACGGGGACCTTGCGGATTTCTGTGGTGGCGAAGATGAATTTCACATGTTCCGGCGGTTCTTCGAGCGTTTTAAGCAGTGCGTTGAACGCACCCGTCGAGAGCATGTGCACTTCGTCGATGATGTAGACTTTGTAGCGGGCCGAAGCCGCGCGGTAGTGGACAGAGTCGATGATCTCGCGGATGTTGGCGACGCCGGTGTTGGATGCAGCATCCATCTCGATAACATCGACATGGCGGCCTTCCATGATGGCGGTACAGTGCTCACATTGGCCGCAGGGCTCGGTTGTGGGGCCGGAGGTGCCGTCCGTACCGATGCAATTCATGCCCTTGGCAATGATCCGCGCGGTGGTGGTTTTGCCGGTGCCGCGGATGCCCGTCATGATGAAGGCCTGCGCAATTCTGTCTGCTGCAAACGCGTTCTTCAGCGTGCGCACCATCGCTTCCTGCCCCACCAGATCGGCAAAGGTTTCGGGGCGGTATTTGCGGGCAAGCACGCGGTAGGCGGTGGTGTCGGTCATGAAGCGTCCATTCCGGATTCGGTGAGTTAGTAAACTAGGCTTTCGGCCCGCCATCGTAAACAGTTGTCACAGCATCCATCGGATGCCACAAGCAGCACTCGACGCAGAGCTTAATGCTAAGGCGAGGATTGTCATACGGCCATTGGCGTGATGATCTTTCTGCCGCTCTGCCGCTCTGCCGCTCTGCCGCTCTGCCGCTCTGCCGCTCTGCCGCTCTGCGGTTTTGGTGGCAGTGTCGTGTGCCGCGCAGAAGATGTAGATCGTCGCGACGGATTTTGCCGCCTATGTCGGCTCAAAGTCACTGAAAACCGCTTGCAGGCCGATCGCCACAGCGAGCGAAGCCCCGCAAGCTGCGTCCATTCGCCAGAATGGTCCGGTCTTTGGCACCGCTGGGGCGATGTTCGGCGAGTCCGTTTTCTTCTGATATTGATGTTAGTTGGGCCAATGGTGTTATGCTCACAAGGGAGAATTAAAAGGGATGGCGCGATGCGGCTCAAAGGAATCAAACGCAGCAGAAATGTTGAGCGGCGCAGGGGTGGCACGCGGCGTGTTGGCGGCAAGGGTAGTCTTGGCGTTGCGGGCATTCTAGCTGTATTGGCGATCGGGTATTTCACAGGAATTGATGTGTCGCCTCTGTTGCAGGGCGGTGGTGTCCAGCAAGAAAGCACGCGAGCGGTCGATGAGAATGACCCCTCGGTTGTCTTTAGTGCGCAGGTTCTGACCACAACGGAAGAGGTTTGGACCAAGGTGTTCCGCGAGCAGTTGGGCCGTGACTATGTGCCGCCCAAGCTGGTTATTTTTGAGGGTGTGACGCAGAGTCCCTGTGGCGGGGCTAACGGGGCGACGGGGCCTTTCTACTGTCCGGCGGACAGTAAGGCCTATCTGGATACGGATTTTTTCCATGCGCTTGACCGGCAAATGGGCGCAGGTGGTGACTTTGCCGCAGCCTATGTGATCGCCCATGAAGTGGCGCATCATGTGCAGAACGAGTTGGGCATATTGCCCAAAGTGAACGCGGCGCGGCAGCGAGCGAGCGAAACAGAGGCCAATGCGCTAACGGTCCGGTTGGAGTTGATGGCGGATTGCCTTTCCGGGGTCTGGGCAAGCAATGTTACGGGATTGATGGAGCGTGGCGATCTGGAAGAAGCGCTGAATGCGGCGCGCAAGATCGGCGATGACCACTTGCAACGGCAGGCGGGACGGGTGCCGCAGCCACATACCTTTACGCACGGCACATCCGAGCAGCGCGCGCGGTGGTTCGGGCGCGGATATGACAGGGGCGATGTCGGGGAGTGCGATACGTTTGCGGCGGCGCGGTTGTGAGGGGGGTCCTCTCCGACGCATCCTTTGGATGCCCTTGCCGGACTTTCGCGGGTTTTGCTTTGCAAAACACGCTTAGGTGAGAGATTGATAACGACCCAAGCGGGACTCGTTGTGGCTGCTGCCTTCCGGCTCTGACCAGGTTGGCGAGGCGCCTGCCCGCACCAACCTCTCGACCGCTACATAGGCAATCCTGCCCGCTGCTGCAAGTCTAGAGCGTGATTGAGAGCCGGATAAAGCCGCAAGGCGTTGTGCCCAGAGGCTGGGGTGCCAAGTGGGCGATGTCCTGAACACACCCCAAAGCGTCTGGATGGGTCAGGATAGTGGCCGCCATTCCGCCAAGATCCGCAAACCGCCATGGGGCGTGGTCGGGCCAAGGGGGCAGGCTACCGGCGCATAGTGTCTCGATCATTTGGGCGTGCAGCGGGGCCGTTTTGCGCAATATGATCCGTTCTGGCGGGGTGGGGGCGTAGCCGCCGCCGCCTGATGCACGAAACTGGTTGCTCGCCAGAATGAACTCCTGATCCGCCGTCACAGGATGCCCATCATACCGGATATCGCTGATTCGTGACAGGCGGGGAGCGGAAGGATCAATCTGGTAGTTCAGGCCAAAGATAGTATCGAATTGAAACGCAGGGATATCAGGATTTGCCAGCAACTGTTCCGGCTTTGCGGCGTCCAGGGTGTTGAACAGCAGTGCGGAATGCTCGAGCCACTGGTGCAGGAGCGCGCCAGTAATATGTATGCCGACTGTCTGGTTTGCGAACGGGTTCAGCCCTTCAATATGCCGCGCCAGCACTGGCCCCGCAGGAATGTGGATATAGTTGCCGGGACCATCCCGTCCGCCCGCACCATGTGCAGCTACAGATGAGAGGACCGGCAACCCTTCATAGGAAGTGCCTGCGAGCGCGGTACTGACGCTCAGGTATTGCGCCTGCGCCGTCAGGCGCTGTGTCGGTGCCGGTGAGGCAATGGAAAAGTAGCTATGCAGGTCGCGCGCTGTGGTTGCCACGGGGCGCGCCAATTCTGCGCGGACTACTTTGTGGGTCTGTGCAGCGAACGCGGTGATCGCGGGGTCGGGGCTTACCTGATGGTCATTAGGGATGAGTGTGCAGTGGTGGTCCAAGACATGCCAGCCTCGCATTGTATCAAAGCCCAGCTCAAGATCCATCACCCCCAGATCTGATCCGGCATGCCCTGCCATGAGCGCTGGCACTCCGCCGACCGTGCTGCGGGACAGATCAACCCCGGCGCGGTCGGCATATTCATCCGAAGGCAGACGGCGGTGGGTATGGCCCAGCACCAGCGCGTCGATCTGGCCTGAACGGACCAGCGCGTGGGCGGCCTGGCCCTCGATCGTAGGGCTGTCTTTGTGGCCGACCCCCAGATGGGCCAGCACCACAACCAGATCGGCCCCTGCCGCGCGCAATACTCCTGCCATGGTCTCGATGGACTGTGCGGGCGGAATCAACGTGGCAGTCTCATCTAAATGGTGACTGTTCCACGCGGCACTCTGCTGCGGCAGGACAGAGAGGATACCAAGTGTGAGAGGCGCCGATACACCCTCAATGCGAACCTGCAAAAGCAGGCTGTTTTGAAGCGGCGGCAAGTCGATATTGATGAGGTTACTACTCAGGATCGGCATGTCCAGCAGCGCTGTCACAGCCTTGAGATAGGGTAGGCCATGATCCAGATCGTGGTTGCCAAGTCCTATGGCATCATAGGCCATGTGGTTCAGGCTGGCTACGATGGGATGGTCCGGGCCCACCTCCTGCGCCGCCAGACGGCTCGCCAGTGGCGTACCCTGGAATGTGTCGCCATTGTCCAGAAGCACCACCGGGATCCCTGCCGCCGCTGCTTGCGCCCTGTGACCGGCGATCAGGCTCGCCAGTCCCGCCAATCCCCCGCCTTGTGTCGTCTGGTCCTTGATGTAGTCATAGGGCATAAGGTGACCGTGCAAGTCAGTTGTTGCCAGAATACTCAGGCGCGTGGAAACGTGTTCACCCTCTTGTTTCGACGTGGGGGGAGAGTTCATCATAGATCAAAATTACCACTCTAGGTTGCGGGGGTAAATCGGATTGTGCTGGCACGGGCTGCGGTTGATACCTCACATTTGAAACAATAAAGCGCGAAACGCGTGAAATAATAAAGCGTTAAACGCGGACAACTAGGACGATAAAGATGAAGAATGCAGAACAGGTGACATTCGGGGGATCCGGGCTCGACCGTGCGGGAGAGGTGCGCAGCAACCCACAGGCACTGAAGGCGGCCATGGCTGACCCGGACGCACGCGCGGTCGTGTTCTGGCGCGGCAAGCCCCTGATGTCGACCGAGCGGCCCGCCGGACTGATCCGTCTTGCCATGGATCACGCCGCCCTGCGTGATGCGGCAGAAGCGCCGATTTTGCTCGGCCGGGAGGATGGCACGCCGGTGTTTGCAGTTGATCTGTCCGCATGGTCGCCCTCGGGGCTGGATGAAAGCAGTCTTGGCGGCTTTCTGGATCCGAGCGAGCAGCGCCATCCGGCCTTGCCGGACTGGATGGTCTTTGCCGAGTTGCGCCGCGTTATGACATGGCTGACCCCGCGCGATGCGGAGCTGGCCGCCACCGGCAAGGCGGTGTTCGGCTGGCATGAGATTCATCGTTTCTGCGCCCGTTGTGGCGAGGAAACGCAGTTGGCCCAGGGCGGCTGGCAACGCAACTGCCCGTCCTGTAAGGCATCGCATTTCCCGCGCACCGATCCGGTGGTGATCATGTTGATCACCCATGAGGATTCGGTGCTGGTCGGCCGCTCTCCGGGCTGGCCAACGGGGATGTATTCGCTGCTGGCCGGTTTTGTAGAGCCGGGTGAGACACTGGAGGCGGCGGTGCGACGCGAGGTGTTCGAAGAAGCTGGCGTGCGGGTGGGCGAGGTCGGCTATCTGGCCAGCCAGCCGTGGCCTTTCCCCGCCTCGCTGATGTTCGGCTGCTGGGGGCGCGCGACCAGTACGGAGATCACTATTGATCCGGTCGAGATCGAGGATGCACGCTGGATCACCCGCGAAGAGATGATGGTCATAAGTCAGGGTCACCATCCCGCAATCCTGCCTGCCCGCAAGGGGGCAATTGCGCACTTTCTGATCGAGCGTTGGCTGTCGGATACGCTTGACTGATGCGCCGTTAGCGATTCATTAACAAACGGGCCCGTCTACTGTTGACGCGTGACCGGCGGGCTCTAAACTCGCTCCAAAGGCTATAATAACAAAAACGGGCAATCTATGAAATTCTCGACCAAAGAAGACGTCGAAGCGCCAATCGATGCTGTGTTTGCGATGCTGTGCGATTTCGAGACTTTCGAGCGTGCGGCAATGCGCCGTGGAGCCGAGGTGCAGCGGACTGACAACAAGCCTGTGCCCGGCGTTGGTGTAGGCTGGCGCTCGGCTTTCAACATGCGCGGCAAACGACGTCAGGTCGATATCGAGATGATCACCTTCGAGAAACCGAGCGAGATGGCGTTTGAATGCACCTCGCAAGGGTTGCTGACGTTGATGAGTATTGAATTGGTGGCGCTGTCCAAAAACCGCATACGGATCATGATAACTCTGGATATCAAACCGCTTAACCTGTCTGCGCGCCTGCTGGTGCAATCGCTGAAACTGGCCAAGACCTCGCTCACCAAGAAGTACAAGCTGCGCATCGCGGAATTTGCCAAGACGCTTGAAGACCGGCACAAAAGCGCCTGATCGGGATCAGATCTCGATGTCCCACCGGCCCGGATGAGCGGGATACACGCCCAGAATTTCCAACATGTTGGTGAAATACCCCAATTCCTCCAGAGCGCGTTTGACAGGCGCGTCATCTGGGTGGCCTTCGATATCGGCATAAAACTGGGTGGCGGTGAAGGAGCCGCCGACCATATAGCTTTCGAGCTTGGTCATGTTAACGCCGTTGGTCGCAAAACCGCCCATGGCCTTATAGAGAGCTGCGGGAATGTTGCGGACTTCGAAGACGAATGTCGTCATCATCCTGGGGCCACGTTGCGTCATGTCGATATCGGGTGCCATCAGCAAAAAGCGGGTGGTGTTGTGGTCCAGATCCTCGATCCCGTCCGCCAGAACGTCCAGCCCGTGAATTTTCGCCGCGACTGCACTTGCCAGCACGCCGTCGGTGCTTGGGTCACCTGCTGCCAATTCTTCCGCAGCACCTGCGCTGTCCGCCGCCGCTTCGGAGGTGATTCCGCGCGCCTCCAGATAACTGCGCGCCTGCGGGAGCAGCACCAGATGCGCGCGCACATGTGTGACCTGATCCAGCGTCACGCCCTGTTGGGCCATTAGCGCGATGCGGACCCGTACAAAGGCTTCGTCAATGATGTGCATGCCGCTTTCCGGCAGCAAACGGTGAATATCGGCGACGCGACCGTAGGTTGTATTCTCCACTGGCAGCATCGCCAGATCCGCACGGCCCTCGCGCACAGCGCGCAAAACACCCTCGAATGTGGTGCAGGGTACTGGAGCAGCGTCAGGACGGGCCTGCAGGCAGGCCTCGTGGCTATAGGCGCCCAAAGCCCCCTGAAACGCGATGCGCTGCAGTTGTTTTGCGGTCATCACGTCGGTCCTTTATAAAAAACATATCTGCTAAGGCGATTGGTCGCGGTAACTACACCTTGCTTGCAGGGAGGGAAAGCAATAGATACCCCGTCAAACAACTGAAAAATTCTAAAGCGATGGACTGAGCCATGGATACAACGACCATTACGAAGATTGCTGCTGGTGTTTTCGGCGCCTGGCTGGTGCTGTTGTTGGGCAAATGGGCCGGTGAAGAACTTTATCATGCCGAAGTGCATGGCGAGCCGTCCTATTCGATAGCGATCGAGGGCGACGAGCCTGCGGAACCCGTAGCAGAGGTTCCCTTTGAGGAGCGTATGGCCGCAGCATCTGTAGATGATGGTGCCAAGGTATTCCGCAAGTGCACCGCCTGCCACAAGGTAGAGCAGGGTGCGAACGCAACAGGCCCGTATCTCTACGGTGTTGTTGGCCGTAATATCGATTCTGCCGAAGGGTTCGCCTATTCTGGTGCGCTGGAGGCCTCTGCCGATGTTTGGTCTCCTGAAAACCTCTATGCGTTTCTGGAAGACCCCAAAGGCTGGGCGCCCGGCACGACAATGGGCTTTGCAGGTCTGGACAAGTCCGAAGACCGCGCGGACGTGATTGCCTATCTCGACAGCCTCGACGACTGATCGCAACCGGCGACGATGAGACACACCAAAAGGTCGCCTCCGGGGCGGCCTTTTTTGCTTTGAAAAGACGGATTTTCGCCAGATCACAGAGTTGCAACTTGTATCTTGGCATGCGGGGCCTTTAGCCTACATCTCTGTGAACATTGCCTGTCCGTCTTGCCCAGAGGAGACTGCCCATGATGCCCTTCGCCCGTCTTTCTACATCCCGTCACCGCGCTTTACGATTCTGGTCTGCACTGGCCGTGTCCGCCTGCGTGTGTGTCACAGCAGGCAGTGCGCAGGCACAGAACGAGGCGGCAATCATTACAAGCCATGGCTATTCTTTCTATGGTGATCTGACTTATCCTGCCGATTATCCCCATTTTAACTATGTGAACCCCGAGGCACCCAAGGGAGGCGAAATTTCGATTTCGACGCTGGGAACGTTTGATTCGATGAATCCCTATTCCCGCAAGGGGCGCGGTGGCGCGCTGAGCACGGTGATGTACGAGAGCCTGCTGGGCGAGGGCGTGGGTGGCGAGGCCGCACCGGCGGATGTCTATTCCGAATACTACTGCCTGCTGTGTGAGAGTCTGGAGTATCCCGAGACGAAGGATTGGGTGATCTTCCACATGCGCCCTGAGGCGCGGTTTTCCAACGGCGATCCGGTAACGGCCCATGACATCGCCTTTTCGCACAATCTACTGCTGGAGCAGGGGCTGAAATCTTACGCCGATTATGTGCGCCGCCAGATCCCCAAGGTCGAGGTGATTGATGACCACACGATCAAGTTCTATTTCACCGAAGGCATCTCGCGCCGCAGTCTGATCGAGCAAGTGGGCGGTGTGCCTGCGTGGTCGCAGAAATGGTACGAGGAATCCGGTGCGCGGCTGGATGAAAGCCGCCTCGAAATCTCTCCGGGATCTGGCCCCTATATGGTCGAAACCGTTGATGTGAACCGCCGCATCGTCTACAAACGTAACCCTGACTACTGGGGCAATGACTTACCCTTCAACGTGGGTCGCAACAACTTTGATGCAATCCGCGTCGAATATTTCGGCGATGAAAACTCCGCCTTCGAGGCGTTCAAATCAGGCGAATATACGTTCCGTAATGAAGGTAACTCCAAGCAGTGGGCGACTGCTTATGAGTTTCCCAAGGTTGCCGAAGGCTTTGTGGTAAAAGAGGAAATTCCAGACGGCTCGCCTCCGACCCCAGCGGGGATCGTGTTCAACCTTGGTCGTGAGGTGTTGCAGGATAAACGGGTGCGCGAGGCTGTCTCGCTTGCGTTCAACTTTGAATGGATCAACGAATCGCTTCAATATGGTCTGTTCAAGCAGCGCGTTTCTTTCACGCAGGACACGCCGCTGATGGCGACAGGCGTCGCGCAGGGGGCGGAACTGGAGCTGCTGCAAAGCCTCGGCGATGTAATTGAACCCGAAATGCTGACTGAAGAAGCTCGCATGCCTCACACATCGGGTGCAGAGCGGCTGTTGGATCGCCGCAATGCGCGCACGGCGTTCAGGCTGCTGGACGAGGCGGGCTGGTCCGTGGGCGATGACGGCAAACGCCGCAATGCAGCCGGTGAGCCGCTGCGCCTGACCTTCCTGCTGGATTCCTCCGGCTCCGCGACGCTGGCCGCTGTGGTGGAGAATTTCATGTCCAACCTTGATGCCTTCGGGATCGAGGCTGTGCTGGAGCGTGTGGACAGCTCTCAATACACTTCGCGCGAGCGGGATCGCGACTATGATCTGGTCTATGACCAATACGCGGCCTTTCTCGGCACCGGCACCGGCTTGTCCCAGCGCTACGGGTCCGAGGCGGCGAGCTTCTCGCTGTTCAACCCTGCAGGGCTGGCCAGCCCTATGGTTGACGCGATCATCGAAGCCTCGCTGCGCGCCGAGACCCGCGAAGAGGAGGAGGCCGCGATGACCGCGCTGGACCGCGCCTTGCGCCATGAATTCATCATGATCCCAGCATGGTACAATGATGTCTACTGGACGGCTTATTACGATCAGTACGACCATCCCGACACCCAGCCGCCCTATGCGCTGGGCTATTTGGACTTCTGGTGGTACGACGCCGAGAAAGCGGAAAAATTGCGCGCGGCAGGCGCGCTGAGGTAATTCATGGGCGCCTATATTCTCAGACGGCTTTTGCTGATCCCCGTGACTTTGTTCGGGATCATGCTGGTCAACTTCGCGCTGGTGCAATTCGTGCCCGGCGGGCCGGTGGAGCAGGCGATTGCCCGTATCCAAGGGGGCGGTGACGTATTTGGTGGCTTTGCCGGTTCCGGCACAGATGCAAATACCGTCGATCTGGGTGGGTCCGAGAATTACGTGGGCTCACGCGGCTTGCCGCCTGAATTCATCGCCGAGCTTGAGCGCGAGTTCGGCTTTGATAAACCGCCCGTTGAGCGGTTTTTCAACATGCTGGGTAACTACATGATGTTCGATTTCGGCGAGAGTTATTTCCGCTCGATCTCGGTCATTGATCTGATCAAGGAAAAGCTGCCCGTGTCGATCACGCTCGGGCTATGGTCCACGCTGATCGCTTATCTCATTTCCATCCCGCTGGGGATCAAGAAGGCGGTGAAGGACGGATCGAAGTTCGACACCTGGACATCTGGCGCGATCATCGCTGCTTACGCAATCCCCGGTTTCCTGTTTGCCATCCTGCTGCTGGTCCTGTTCGTGCCCGCCAACTGTTTCCGCATCCCCGGTCTGGCCGAGATGTGGCCGGGTGGTGCCACCTTCAACCCCACCTGTTACGAGCTGTTCCCCCTGCGCGGCCTGACGTCCGACAACTTCTCGGAACTCAGCGCGTGGGGCAAGGTCAAGGACTACGCTTGGCACATTACACTGCCAGTACTCGCCTCGACCATTTCCGCCTTTGCCACGCTGACCCTGCTGACCAAAAACAGCTTTCTGGACGAGATCAAAAAGCATTACGTGATGACCGCCCGCGCCAAGGGCCTGTCCGAGCGTAAGGTGCTCTACGGCCATGTGTTCCGCAACGCGATGCTGATCGTGATCGCGGGCTTTCCAGCGGTTTTTATCGGCGTGTTCTTCGGCTCGAGCCTGATTATCGAGACGATCTTTTCGCTCGACGGTCTGGGGCGTCTTGGGTTCGAGGCGGCGGTGGCGCGGGACTATCCGATCGTCTTCGGAACGCTTTTCATCTTTGGCCTCATCGGCCTCATTGTCAGCATCATCTCGGACCTCATGTATGTGCTGGTCGATCCGCGCATTGATTTCGAGAAGAGGGAAGGCTGATGGCGCTGTCCCCGCTCAACCAGCGCCGTTGGCGCAATTTCACGCGCAACCGGCGTGCCTATTGGTCCATGTGGATCTTTCTTGTGGTGTTCACGCTATCGCTGTTTGCGGAGTTTCTGGCGAACGACAAGCCGATCCTCGTGAATTACCGCAATGATTTCTACATGCCGATCTTCAACTTTTACCCGGAAACAGCCTTTGGGGGTGACTTCCAGACAGAGGCTGCCTACCGCGACCCAGAGGTGCGCTGCCTGATTGCCAGCGGTGGGCTGGAGCAGTGTTTTGATGATCCCGAGGGCATCATCGCAGGGATCAATGCGGGTACTTTTGGTGCGGGCATCGAGGGGTTCGAGAAGGGCTGGTCCATATGGCCACTGATTCCTTACAGCTATGACACCGCCGTAGACCGCCCCGGTGCGGCCCCGCTGCCGCCGAACGGTCAGAACCTTCTGGGCACTGATGGCACCAAGCGCGATGTGCTGGCGCGGGTGATCCACGGCTTCCGCCTAAGCATCGTGTTTACGCTTGTGGTCACGGGCCTGAGCACGATCATCGGCATAGCGGCGGGTGCTGTTCAGGGCTTCTTTGGTGGTTGGCTGGATTTGATCTTCCAGCGCGTGATCGAGATATGGACCTCCACCCCGTCGCTCTACGTCATCATCATCATGTTCGCGATATTGGGTCGAAGTTTCTGGCTACTGGTGTTTCTGTTGGTGCTGTTCAGTTGGACGGCACTGGTTGGTGTGGTGCGTGCAGAATTCCTGCGTGCGCGTAACCTTGAATATGTGCGCGCGGCCCGTGCGCTGGGCGTGGGCAACACAACCATCATGTTCCGCCACATGCTGCCGAATGCCATGGTCGCCACGCTCACCATGCTGCCGTTTCTGATCACAGGCACAATCTCGTCTCTTGCTGTGCTCGATTTCCTCGGCTTCGGATTGCCATCCTCCGCACCCTCTTTGGGGGAGCTGACGTTGCAGGCCAAACAGAACCTCCAAGCGCCGTGGCTGGCCTTTACCGCCTTTTTCACCTTTGCGATCATGCTATCGCTGCTGGTGTTCATATTCGAAGGGATCCGTGACGCGTTTGATCCCAGAAAGACGTTTACCTGATGTCCCCGCTTCTGGATGTGAAAAACCTGACCGTATCTTTCCGGCAGGATGGCAAGCTTACGCCTGCGGTCAAGGGCGTCTCTTTCCACGTCGAGCGGGGAGAGACCGTGGCACTGGTGGGCGAGAGCGGCTCGGGCAAGTCTGTCTCCGCGCTGAGCACCGTATCGTTGTTGGGCGACACGGCGGTGGTTGAGGGGTCTGTCACCTATGACGGGCAGCAGATGATCGGCGCGAATGAGGCGCTGCTGCGCAAAGTGCGCGGCAATGACATCAGCTTTATCTTTCAGGAGCCGATGACCTCGCTCAACCCGCTCCACACCATCGACAAGCAGCTGGCGGAGAGTTTGACCCTGCATCAGGGACTGACGGGCGCACCGCTGCGCGTACGTATTCTGGAGTTACTGGAGAAGGTCGGCATCAACGACGCCGCAAGCCGTCTGGGTAGTTATCCGCACCAGCTCTCGGGCGGGCAGCGCCAGCGCGTGATGATCGCGATGGCGTTGGCGAACAAGCCCGACGTGCTGATCGCGGACGAACCGACGACAGCGCTGGACGTGACCATTCAGGCGCAGATCCTGGATCTGCTGAAAGAGCTGAAAGACAGCGAGGGTATGGGCCTGCTGTTTATCACCCATGATCTGGGCGTTGTGCGCCGCATCGCGGACCGTGTCTGTGTCATGCAGCACGGTGAGATTGTGGAGCAGGGGCCAACAGCCGATATTTTTGACAATCCACAGCACCCCTACACGCAAAAGCTGCTGGGCGCGGAGCCGAAGGGCCGCCCGGCGCCTGTGCCGGAGGGCGCTGAAGTGGTCGCAGCGAGCGAACACCTTAAGGTCTGGTTCCCGATCCAGCGCGGCCTGTTGCGACGGACGGATGGCTATGTGAAAGCCGTCAACGACGCCACTTTTAGTGTCCGCGCGGGCGAGACAATCGGCATCGTGGGCGAGTCCGGTTCTGGTAAAACTACTCTGGCATTGGCCGTCATGCGGCTGATTTCCTCCGAAGGGGAGATCACCTTCATGGGGGAGGATGTGCGCAAATGGTCCACCAAGCGGCTTCGTAGCCTGCGCAAGGACATGCAGATCGTGTTTCAGGACCCGTTTGGCAGCCTGTCACCGCGCATGACCTGTATGCAGATCATTGCGGAGGGTTTGACCATCCACAAGGTTGATCCCCAGCGTGACAAGCGAGAGTTGGTGCATGATGTAATGGTTGAGGTCGGCCTGGACCCTACCACCATGGACCGTTATCCGCATGAATTTTCGGGCGGGCAGCGGCAACGGATCGCGATCGCCCGCGCCATGGTGCTGCGCCCGCGCCTGCTGGTTCTGGATGAGCCGACGAGTGCGCTGGACATGACGGTACAAGTGCAGATCGTCGATCTGCTGCGTGACTTGCAGGTTAAATACGGGCTGGCCTACCTGTTCATCAGCCACGATCTGCGCGTGGTCCGTGCCATGTCTCATCGTGTGATGGTGATGAAGCGTGGCGATGTAGTTGAATATGGCGATGTGGATGCGCTTTATGACAATCCACAGACCGAATACACACGCACCCTCTTGCAGGCCGCGACCTGAACCATCGCGGCTTAGGCTTGATCGAGATTGGGTATGAAACCCGCTTGCACCTGCTATGTGGTCAGCGCCACAATCTGGTGATGGTTTTTTGTCGTTTGACTCAGACGGGAACGATGGATGCCGCAGGCTCCTTCAACCCGGACCGATCATAAAGCAGCTGACATTGCGCGCCTTGAGGCGGCGGCATGCCAGATCCGCGGTCTCGCGGGTCATGCCGAGGAAATTCGCATCAAAACCTTGCGGTTTTTGCACCACTTTACGCAAGGAGCCATCGAGAGAGGACATCTCGGCCAGCGCTGTTTTGATCAGCACCTTTTCGGCGGCGTAGCGGCTGCCAAAGCGGCCTACGTTTACACCCCAATGCCGCCCGCCGGAGGTGGATACGCGGGTGACCACTTCTTGCGGCTCTGCTTTTTTGTTGGACTTGGGTTGTGCGCCAATCACGACCAGGCCGGTGGGCCGTAGCGACGGCCTCACGGAGGTGTCCGCAGCGGCCAGTACGACGCCTTCGGGCGCAGGTTGCGTGGTGGCGGATACAGGCGGTGCTGTGGCGACAACGGCAACCGGTTTCACTGGCGTTGCATTTGCCTGTGCCACGGCTGCGTCGATGGCGGAGCTCAGAACATCGCTGATGGCGTCAGGCACCTCTGCGGAGGCCACCTGAACAGGCGCTTGCGCGACAGGGCGCAAAACGGGCCGCTTGGAATCCTTGACCGCCAGAATGAGGCGGATGGTCTTGCCTTGGGCACCCGACGCTGCCGGTTCCTCGCCTTCGACATCTGCTTGGGCGACATAGGCGGGTGCGGCTGGTTTGCTCAAAGGCGCGGAAGATGGTGCACGACGGAAGCCCAAGTCCATCAGTTCGGCCACTTTCGCATTGCGTGCGGACGTGGACGCGCCACCGAATACCGTGACGATGATACGCTCGTTGCCGCGCTCGGCAGAGGCGGTGAGGTTGAAGCCGGCGGCACGGGTGTAGCCTGTCTTGATGCCGTCCGCTCCTTTGTAGGATTGCAGGAAACGACGGTTGGTGTGGGACACCTTGCGCACGCCCGCATCTGCTGTGAGGCGTGAGAACAGATTGTAGTATTGTGGATAATCATAAAGCAGGTGACGCCCCAACACCGTCATATCATGGGCGGTGGACATGTGACCGCTTTCTGTCAGGCCGTGCATGTTCTTGAAGGTGGTGCGGGTCATCCCGATTTGCTTGGCGGTCCGGTTCATGCGCCGCGCAAACTTCGCCTCCGACCCCTCGATCGCTTCACCAATGGCGGTTGCGGCATCGTTGGCCGATTTTACGGCCGCACCCCGGATGAGGTAGCGTAGCGCGATTTTCTGGCCTTCGCGAAGCCCCAGTTTGCTCGGCTCTTCCGAGGCGGCATTACGGGATATGGTCACCTGTGTGTCCAGCGACAGCTCGCCCCGCTCGATCGCCTGAAAAGCAATGTAGAGCGTCATCATCTTGGTCAGCGAGGCGGGGTGCAGCGGGGTGTCCGCATTGCGTGCATGCAAAACCTCGCCTGTGCGCGCGTCTATCACATACGCTGCATAGGGAGCCGCCTTCGCGCTCATTGGGACGAAGATGAGCAGCCAGATAGCCGCAAAAATGAATAGCCCAAAACGGACCGGCTGCATGCGCCGCGCCTTCATAGTAACCTGCCTAACTCTGCCTCTGACCCCCGATTTTTCGGGTGGCCTTATTTTTGTGGCTTAATCGTAGCACTAAAATTTGACGCTGATAAGTCATATTTTCGAAGGAATTAGGCGGTTTTCTGCAACATGGCATGGCACATGTAGGGGGCTTAAAACGGCGAACCACAACACCCGCCATTGTGGCAGCAATGTGGCAGCAATCAGGCAGAGCTTGCCTCAATTGAGTCTCTTTCGCGGGCCGGTGACTCGCCTCAGCAGACGAGCGTTTCAATCAGCGCGGGCAATTCGCCGAGGTTCCCGATCTCGCGGAATCGGTTGTGGTCTGGTGTCGCTGCATGCTCGATCTCCCAAACAACGTCATGCGGAGCGAAAACGCCCCAGCCGCCTGCGTGGATCATCGGGACCACGTCCGACGCCATGGAGTTGCCAACCATCAGTCCCTGATCCGCTCCGGTGCCATATTGCGCAAAGATACGGATATATTCGGCGGCGGTCTTGGCCGAGACAATCTCTACCCCGTCAAAAAGGTCGCGAAGCCCAGATTGCGCCAGCTTGCGCTCCTGATCCAGTAGATCGCCCTTGGTAATGACGATGACCTTATACCCGTGGCGCAGATCCTCAACCGTCTCCAGCGCGTGAGGCAGTAACTCCACCTCGTGGCTCAGCATATCACGGCCGGTATCCAGCAATTGTGCAATGACGGAGGCGGGCACACGCCCGTCCGTGACCTCGATGGCTGTTTCGATCATCGACAGGGTGAAGCCTTTGATCCCAAAGCCGTAATGCGGCAGATTGCGCCGCTCTGCCTCTAGCAGGCGGGCCATCAGAGTGTCGCGATCCGTGTGATCGGCCAGCAGACTGGCAAAGTGGTCCTGCGTTAGCGTAAAGAAACGCTCGTTGTGCCATAGGGTGTCATCGGCATCGAAACCGATTGTTGTCAGAGTGTGGGACATGCAGGCCCTGTTTCCTTTTCTCGGCAGCCCCTCTTTTCTAAAGGGGGTTTCACGTTATATAGACAGCATATTATCCTGATGAACATGCAACTTACCGCAGGAGCAGCAATGCACCTTGATCCGATATCCATGGCTGGCCCGCAAGACGGTGACGATACCGAACTGCTGACCAAAGTGAAGCCGAAGACCAAGCGGCCTCCTATGTATAAGGTGATGTTGCTCAATGACGACTTTACCCCGATGGAGTTCGTTGTTCATGTTCTTGAACGCTTTTTCGGTCTCAACCACGCGCAGGCGTTCGAGATCATGCTGACCGTTCACAAAAAAGGGCTGGCCGTAGTGGGTGTGTTCAGTCACGAGATTGCGGAGACAAAAGTGGCGCAGGTCATGGACTTTGCCCGCCGTCACCAGCACCCGCTGCAATGCACTATGGAAAAAGAAGAATAGTCGATGATTGATTCGCGACTGCCGCTGGCGCTCGACGGTGGCGGCCTGACGTGGCCTGATGAGGGCCCGATTGCCGTATTTGGTCCGGCACCCGATCTTGATTTGCATGAGATCCCCAAAGAACGTGCCGTGATTGTGCAGGATTTCTATCCGGCATACCGGCATTGGGAGGATCGCGGCTTCGAGGTGGCGGTAGACCGAGTTGACCGTGTTGCCGCGGCTGTCGTGTGCCTGCCCCGCGCCAAGCACGAGGCGCGCGCGCTGATTGCGCAGGCCTGTGCGCTGAGTGACGGCGTGGTGGTGATTGACGGCCAAAAGACCGACGGGATCGAAGGCATCCTGAAAACCATGCGCGGCCGCGTCACTGTCCACGGACCTGTGACTAAGGCACATGGCAAGCTGTTCTGGATCGACGCACCCGCCGCGGATTGTTTTGCCGACTGGGCCGCCGGCCCTGCGTTGACCGATGGCGGCTTCTGGACTGCGCCGGGCGTGTTTTCCGCCGACGGAGTGGATCTGGCCTCGGCCCTGCTGGCGGATGCGCTGCCTGAAAAACTTGGCAAGCATGTTTGTGATCTGGGTGCGGGCTGGGGGTTTCTCTCGGCGCATGTGCTGACCCGCGATACTGTCGATGCCGTGCATCTGGTGGAGGCGGGTCACACCGCGCTGGAATGTGCGCGTCGCAATGTCATCGATAAGCGCGCGCAGTTCCACTGGGCTGATGGGACCGATTGGTCGCCCGCGCACAAGGTGGACACAGTGGTGATGAATCCGCCGTTCCATGTGGGTCGCGCGGCAGAGCCTCAGATCGGTCAGGCATTTGTTGCGTCTGCGGCGCGCTTGCTCGCCCCGCAGGGCCATCTCTGGATGGTGGCGAACCGCCATCTGCCCTATGAGGCCGAGTTGAAAACCCGTTTTGCGCAGGTCGAAGAGATTGGCGGCGACGGCCGTTTCAAGCTTTTCCATGCGACCCGCCCGCTGAACAAGCGGCGCTAACAGCTCCAAAGGACACATCATGTCATTTTCCATCTCCGGTAAGACAGTCATTGTTACAGGGGCCGCCAACGGCATCGGCCTTGCGATTGCACGGGGGTTTGCGGACAAGGGCGCCAACGTGATGTGCGCGGACATTGATGAAAAAAAGCTCAAGGAAGAACTGGGCGAGGCCCGCGACGAAGGTAATATCCGTTTCTTTGCCGGTGACCTGCGCCAGCGTCTGACGATCGCCAATCTGGTTTCGGCCACCATAGACGCCTTTGATCAGGTCGATATTCTGGTCAATGCGTCGCGGCAGGTGATGGTGACCGATGCGCTGGACGTGGACGACACCTCGGTCGAGACGCTGCTGGACCAGAACGTGATGACCGCCATGCGCCTTTCCCAGCAGGTGGCAAAGCGGATGATGAAGCAGGGCGAGGACCAGACGGAGGGGCCGGTGGGGTCTATTATCAACCTCAGCTCGACTGCTGCCGATCACAGCCAGCCCGGCCTGATGGGCTATTCTATTGCCTCGGCAGCGCTCAACCAGATGACGCGCTCGATGGCGCTGTCGCTGGCGCCGCACCGGATTCGCGTGAATGCGGTGGCCTTCGGTTCGGTCATGTCGGCGTCACTCAAGGCGTCGGTGGCCGAGAATCGCGAGTGGCGCGATGACATTCGCAGCCATACCCCGCTGGGCCGTATTGCCGCGCCGAGCGAGCTTGTCGAGGCGGTGCAGTTTCTGGCCGCTGAAAGCTCCAGCTTCATGACCGGCGAGGTGATGGTGGTGGACGGCGGACGCTCGCTTCTTGATGCGGTCAGCGCGCCTGCCCATTGATCACGTAACCTCTGTTCACGCTGCAGATTTTATGCTGTAACCCTGTCAGATAATTCTGACAGAAGGCACTGCCATGACCGCTTCCTTTGACGCCGAAAAAGACCGCGCCTCCCGCTGGTTCCGTAGCCTGCGCGACGATATTGTTGCGTCTTTCGAGGGGCTTGAGGATAGCCACGCTACAGGACCGCTGATTGATATGGCCCCCGGCCGCTTTGACGTGAGCAACACCACCCGCACTTCGGATGATGGATCGGACGCAGGTGGCGGCCTGATGAGCGTGATGCGCGGCGGCCGTGTGTTCGAGAAAGTCGGCGTGAATATTTCTACCGTCTACGGCACACTGGGTGCCCGCGCGCAGAAGGCCATGGCCGCGCGCGGTGTACCGGGGATGGAGGATGATCCGCGCTTCTGGGCCTCCGGCATCTCCCTTGTAGCACATATGCAGAACCCACATGCGCCTGCGGTACATATGAACACACGCATGTTCTGGACGCCCGGTGCATGGTGGTTCGGCGGCGGGTCCGATCTGAACCCTTGCATCGAATATGCAGAAGACACCGCGCATTTCCATGCGACACAACAAGAGCATCTCGCTCCGCACGGTACGGAGATCTACCCCAAGCTCAAGGAGTGGGCGGACGAGTATTTCTACATCCCGCACCGCAACCGCGCGCGCGGGGTGGGCGGCATTTTCATGGATGACCGCAACACCGGCGACTGGGAGGCGGATTTTGCCCTGACACAAGACATCGGTCGCGCCTTTTTGCCCGCTTATGTCCCGTTGGTCGAAGAGCGTCGCCCTCAGGTGTGGTCCGAAGCGGACAAGGACGCGCAGCTGGTTCATCGCGGCCTATATGCCGAGTATAATCTGGTCTATGACCGCGGCACAAAATTCGGGTTGGAGACGGGCCACGACGCCAATGCGGTACTGATGAGCCTGCCGCCGATGGCCAAGTGGGTCTAGGCCGCGATTATCGCTACTTTCTGCCTTGACGCAGACAGGATGCTATCATAGTTCACGGCGCAGCGGCGTTATAGCTCAGTTGGTTAGAGCGAACGACTCATAATCGTTAGGTCCCTGGTTCAAATCCAGGTAACGCCACCACATATCCCTATCCACAATATGTTACAGATCTGCCTGATAATCGGTGCAGATGTATCTTGATGAAGCGTGACAAGTGAAACAGAATCTCCTAGCGTTGAACCACAATGATTGCGCCGGACCAAAACAGGCGCAGCAAATGGGAGAGAGAAACACATGACATTTACCCGTAAAGCGGTACTCGGACTGCTGGGCGCAGCTGCGTTCGGCTGCATGACTGCACTGCCCGCGATGGCGCAGGACGTGACACTGCGTATGCACCAGTTCCTGCCGGATCAGGCCAACGTACCAAACCTGATACTCTATCCATGGGCGGACCGTGTGGAGGAGGCCAGCAACGGCCGGATCAAGATCGAGCGTTATGGCTCGATGCAGCTGGGCGGCTCGCCGCCAGAGCTGATGGATCAGGCGATTGACGGTGTGGCCGATATTGTTTGGACCGTGGTTGGATATACCCCCGGCCGGTATCCCAGTACGGAAGTGTTCGAGTTGCCGTTCCTGATGACGGATGCGCGCGCGATGTCATCCGCCTTCTGGCAGATGTTCGAGACGCATATGAAGGATGGCGAGTTCAAGGACCTCAAGATCCTTGGCACATGGGTCCATGGCCCGGGCGTGATCCATTCCAAGGCGCCGGTGACCACGCCTGCGGACATGCAAGGCCTGAAAATCCGTGGGGGTTCACGACTGGCCAACGTGCTGCTGGAAAAGGTCGGTGCGACTCCTGTCGGCCTGCCCGTGCCCGCCATTCCCGAAGCGCTGAGCAAGGGCGTGATCGACGGGACAACCATTCCGTGGGAAGTCACCGGATCGCTGAAGGTGCCGGAGCTGGTAGGGAACCACACTGAATTCGAGGGCGGCGCGCTCTATACACTTGGTTTTGTGCTGGCCATGAACAAGGACCGCTTTGATAGTCTCGACCCCGAATTGCAAAAGGCGATCGAGGATAATTCGGGTCTGGCGTTTTCCATCCTCGCGGGTGGCACGCAGGCGGATTCCGATGGACCCGCACGTCAGTTGGCGGTGGATGCGGGCAATAACATCATCACCGTCTCCGGTGACGGCCTGCAAGAATGGAAAGACGCCAGCCAGCCGGTCTATGACGAATGGCTTGCTGACATGGAAAGCAAAGGCATCGACGGTCAGGCGCTGATCGACGAGGCGCGCGCATTGATGGACGCGTACAAACCGTAACGCCAGACTGCAAACCGGTGTGTTCGCTCCGGTGTGCAGTAACCTCCACTGCAAAGGTCTTTCATGCACCGTCTGATCCGCTCTCTTGCCCACGTCAACGCCTTGATCGGGGGCACTGTCCTGTTGGCGTTGATTGCCATGACGACCCTGTCGATCATTGGCCGCTCTCTCAACAAGATCCTGCATGGCGATTTCTTCGAGACCACACTGACTGCGTTCTCGCAATTCCTGCTGGATCTGGGGGTGGGCGAGATCAACGGCAATTACGAACTGCTGGAAGCAGGTGTCGCCTTTGCGATCTTTGCCTTTTTGCCGGTATGCCAGTTCTACGGCGCGCATGCCTCCGTCGACGTCTTTACCTCGGCCCTGCCGGGCCGGATCAACCGCTGGATCATTGCCTTCTGGGAGGTCGTCCTGACGTCGGTGATCCTGCTGATCATCTGGCGGCTCTATGGTGGGCTGGAGCGGTATCTGGGCAATGGTGAGACGACACTGTTCCTGCAATTTCCGGTGTGGTGGTCCTATGCGGCCAGTTTCGCCGCGGGCGTCATCGCCTGTATCGTTGCGGTGTACTGTGCCTTCGCGCGGATCATGGAAGCCGTCGGGGACAGGACCATCCTGCCGTCCGAGCATGGAGAGCACTGACACATGAGCAATCTCGAGCTGGGCTTCTGGTCCTTCCCTGTCCTTTTGCTGATGGTTTTCTTGCGCGCGCCTATCGGGCTTGCCATGCTGCTGTGCGGTTTTGGCGGCTGGTTTCTGGCTATGGGGGGTAACCCCACACCGCTGCTGGCCAAGCTGAAATCCGAAACCTACACGACATTTTCCAGCTACTCGCTGACGATTATCCCGCTGTTCTTGCTCATGGGCCAGTTTGCAACGTTGTCGGGCATGTCACAGGCGCTGTTTCGCGCGGCGGAGAGCTTTCTGGGCCACCGGCGCGGCGGTGTGGCGATGGCGGCAGTGGGCGCCTGTGCGGGCTTTGGTGCGATCTGCGGGTCGTCGCTGGCGACGGCTGCCACCATGTCCAAGGTCGCCCTGCCGGAGTTGAAACGCTACGGCTATTCGGGCGGATTTTCAACTGCGACACTGGCGGCGGGGGGCACCTTGGGTATCCTCATCCCCCCCTCCGTGATCCTTGTGATCTACGCAATCCTGACCGAGCAGAACATCGCCAAGCTGTTCCTTGCGGCCTTTATTCCCGGCATCCTTGCCGCCTTGGGCTATGTGCTGACCATATCGATTTACGTGCGCCTTTACCCGGAGGCGGCGGGCACCCGTGCGCCTGTGCCAATGGCAGAACGTTTTGCCGCACTGGGCAAGACCTGGCCGGTCATGGCGATTTTCTTCATGGTGGTTGGTGGCATCTATCTGGGCTGGTTCACCCCGACAGAGGCTGCGGCGATTGGCGCTGCGGCCACGGGTCTGGTGGCGCTTGTCTCCGGCTCGCTGGGATGGAGTGTGTTGAAGCAGAGCCTGCTGGGCACCGCGCGCACCACGGCGATGATCTTTTTCATCGTGCTTGGCGCAGGGTTCTACAACGGCTTTCTGGCGTTGTCGGGCGTGCCGCAGTTCATGGCGGACTGGGTGGTGGGTCAGGGCCTCAGCCCGTGGCTGGTGCTGACGATCATTCTGGTGTTCTACCTGATCTTTGGCTGCCTGATGGACAGCCTGTCGATGATCCTTCTGACCGTGCCGATCTTCTTTCCTGTGATCTCGGCCATGGATTTCGGAATGTCGCCCGAGCATGTGGCGATCTGGTTCGGTATTCTGGTGCTGATCGTGGTAGAGGTGGGACTGATCACACCGCCTGTGGGGATGAACCTGTTCATCATCAATTCGATGGACCGCGAAACTCCGATGACCGAGACCTACAAAACTGTGATGTTCTTTGTCGGCTCCGACATTGTGCGGGTGATCCTTCTGGTTGCCTTCCCGTCGATCACGCTATTCCTGCTGGGCTGACCCTGTACGTAAAAAGGGCCGCAACATGTGCGGCCCGTTGAATTGTTATTCCTGAGTGGAGTGGATCAAGTCCACGCCATCCGCGCAGGATGATACTCGAACGCGATGTGGTGCGCTGCACCTGTCAGCCCCTCTTTGGTGTGGTTGTAGAGCGAGCGCCAGTACGGCTGGATCGTCACACCTTCGTCCTGAATCAGCTTCTCGCCATTGGCCATCAGCGCCCGGCGCTTTTCGGTGTCCGGTGTCGCCAGTGCTTCGGTCAGGATCGCGTCAAACTCGGCGTTGGACCAGCCGAACTCGTTCCATGCCTCGCCGGAGCGGTAAGCAAGCGCCCAGATCTGTACACCCAGTGGACGGGGGTTCCAGTTGGTGGACGAGAAGGAATACTTCGTCCAGTCGTTCCAGAAGGTCGAGCCGGGGAGGATAGTCCGCTTGACCTTGATGCCCGCGTCGCGCAGCTGTGCCGCCACGGCGTCGGTGGTGTCCTTGCGCCACGCATCGTCGATGGAGAACAACTCGTGTTCGAAGTCGATCATGCCTGCCTCTTCCATCAGCGCCTTGGCTGCTGCGGGATCGGCCTTGATCGGGGGCAACTCGGCGTATTCGGGGTGCATCGGGCCAACGTGGTGGTTTTCTGCAACCACACCACGGCCTGCCTGACCGAGCTCGAGCAAGACGTTGTTGTCCACCGCCAGCGCCAGTGCGCGGCGCACGCGTGCGTCCTCATAGGGGCGCTTGCCATCCACTTCGGCCAGCTGGTTGGGACGGATCACAATGGTCGAACCAGTTGCGATGGAGTGCTCGACCCAGCCACCAAGGCTGTTCATGATGTCGATGAAATCGCCTTCCATTGAGTAGAACGCATCCACTTCCTCGGCCTCGGCCGCGGCGATCCATGCGGAGGGGTCGGTGCCGTAGTCGATGTATTCCAGACGGTCGATGTATGGCCCGCCATAGACGTCTGTGCCCCACCATGTGTGGTCTTCATTCTTGACCAGCACACCTTTCACGCCGACTTCCAAGGTTTCCGGCAGGAACGGGCCTGTGCCGATGGCGTCTTCAACCATCGTATCGGCATTGAAAGTGCTGTGCACAATTGCGGCGGGGTAATCCGCCATACCTGCGATCAGTGTGATGTCCGGCACGGGCAGCGTCAGCTTGACGGTGTGGCTATCGACGACCTCGATGGCACCTTCGATGGCTTTGTCTGTCTCGGGATCAATCAGGGTCGCGAAGCGGCCAGCCATCGAATTGCCCTCGACTGACTTGTCACACCAGCCGGTGATGTTGCGTGCCACGTCCTCGGCTGTGAAGTCGTCGCCATTGTTCCACTTGACGCCCTGACGGACATTCAACGTGTATTCGGTGGCGTTGTCGTTGATCTCCCAGCTTTCCAGAAGGGCCGGCGTGAACGAGCCGTCATTTTCCCAGATGGCCAGATACTCAAGCCAACCGCGCGAGAAATTTGCGATTTGGGACCAGTCATAGGTACGTGGATCTTTGAGCGCGCGCACTTCCATTTGCATACGCACGGTGCCGCCCATCTTCTTGTCGGCGTGGGATTCAGCGCGTGCAGGGGCGGCCATGCCCATCATGGCATATGCAGTCGCTGTCGTGGCGCCGAATGAGCTAGCGAGGGCCAGAAACTCGCGGCGGTTTACCGGATCCGCTTTTGCATACTCCGCGCTGTCCAATACGGATTTGGGGAGCGGTGTTCCGGTGCGTGTCGTGAATGTCATAATCTTCCTCTCTGATTTCGACGTGACGGCACCTGTTCCGGCGCATTGCCACATATGCCCCGCCTGTGCGGGTTTCGGTGATCACAGGTTTATCCCTGCCTTTTTGTCCGCGTTCAGGTCAGCAAGACCCGCGCGAATTCTATGTAACGATGATCAAGACATATGACCTGTCCGTCAACCCCCACCTCCTGAACGTCGTGTCGCAGCGCGCTCGAGGCTTTACCAGGCCTGCAAAACAAGGCACCACTGTGCCATGACACCCTATTCCAAAGGCATCTTACTCACGACGTTAGGCGTTTTGTTTGTGGTCCCTGACAGCCTGTTTGTCCGGTTGATTACGGCAGACGCGATCACGATCGCTTTCTGGCGGCTGCTTGGCGCGGGTGTGCTGATCGGGCTGGGGTTGTTGGCGGTGCAGGGTCGCGCGCCGTTTCGCGCGGTTCTGGGCACGGGCTGGACCGGTCTAATCTACGGGGCGTGTACGGGGCTCAGCGGGATGATGTTCGTACTGGCGGTCTCCCATACCTCCGTGGCTAATGTAGTGTTTATCATCGCCTCCATGCCGGTGTTTGCGATGCTCTTCAGCCGCATTTTTCTAGGCGAGCCTATTACACGGCGCATGGTGATGACCATCATTGCTGTGGGCTCCGGCCTTGGCATCATCGCCTATGGTTCGGGCGAGACGCAGGGCGCGTCGATCAAAGGAGATCTGATGGCGCTGTCCGTTTCCGCGATGTTCGCAGGAGGTCTCACGGCGGCGCGAAAGGTGCGGCATGTTCCGATGGTTGCGGCGTTGCCGTTTGCCTACGTGGTGGTGGCGCTGTTGATCCTGCCGCTGGCGGCACCTTTCAGCGTGCCGCCTTCGCAGGCACCGCTGTTTGTGGTTTTTGCCGGTTTCATAGCCATGTCGTCGATGTTTCTGGCGCTCGGGCCGCGCTATATCACCAGCGCCGAAGCGGCCCTGCTGGTCCTGCTGGAAAGTATTCTGGCACCGATGCTCGCCTGGATCGTGCTGGGCGAGGACCCCGGCCCTTGGGCGCTGGCGGGCGGCGCGCTGGTGCTCGGCGCACTCTTCGCGTCCAACGTCTATGTGCTGCTGCGGCGCAGGCGGGCTTAGAAGTCCGCGTCGACGCCGGGCAGCTTCAGGGCCTTGATCAGGTCACGCAACTCCTGCCGTGCCGCGACGTTGGAAATGTTGAGCTGCTTGACCCCGATATCCTTGAGGTCCAGCAGGGTCAGACCGCGTGGGAACAGCTCGCGGAAGATCACCCGCTCGTTAAAGCCGGGGGCGATGCGGAACCCGATGCGTTTGCTCAGGTTCTGGATAGCACGCTCCATCTTGTCCTTGTTGACCATGCGCTGTGCGCCCATGCGGTTGCGCACCACGACCCAGTCAATAGGCGGCAGGCCAGCCTGCGCGCGCAACTGCCGCGCGTTCCAGACCATTTCGGAATAGACGGAAGGGCCGGTAATCTTGTCGCCCGAGGCATCGGTGTGGGCCAACAGGTCAAAATCGATGAAGCTGTCGTTCAGCGGAGTGATCAGCGTATCGGCCAATGAGTGAGCAACCTGAGACAGGCGCGTATGCGATCCCGGACAGTCGATCAGAATGAAATCGTTGTTGGGTTCAAGCTCGGCCACCGCGGTGGAGAGGCGATGGTCATAAATGTTCTCGCCCGGTTTCAGGGTATCGGGATCGACCTCGGGCAGTTCATGGCAATGAGGGCTGGGCAGGTCGAGGCCAGCGTCTTTGAGAAACGATTGCCGATTGTCCGAATACCGTCCAAAGGTCCGCTGGCGCAGATCCAGATCCAGCGCGCTGACCTTGTGCCCCATCCGCGCGAGAGCTGTCGCCACATGCATGGAGACCGTGGATTTTCCTGCGCCGCCTTTTTCGTTCCCGACGACGATAATATGCGCCATGCCAGCTGCCCTCTTTACCCGTCTCTGCGGTGACCGCAGACTGTTGTTTCGCGCACTATATGTAGGGTTTGGCCCTTTGGAAAGCAGCGATCCGCCTATTTGCAGCGTGATCAGCTATCAAACCTGTACAGGCAGCGACCTTTGAATGGCATGGTGCAGCCAAGCCACGAAAAAGGCGCACCTCCTTGCGAAGATGCGCCTGATGTCATGTGCAGACCTGGGAGGCTTAGAAGCCGAGACCGGCGTACTTGTTCTTGAACTTGGACACGCGGCCGCCAGTGTCCATCAGACGACCGGATGTGCCGGTCCATGCAGGGTGCACGGAAGGGTCGATATCCAGCGAAAGCTGGTCGCCTTCTTTGCCCCATGTGGACTTCATTTCCACAACGGTGCCGTCGGTCATTTTGACGTTGATCGTGTGGTACTCGGGATGTGTATCGGTTTTCATCTGATTTACCCCTTCGGTGCTTTGTAATGTGCGTTCTCGACGATACGCGCGGATTTACCACGACGCTCACGCAGATAGTACAGCTTGGCGCGACGCACGCGACCACGGCGCACAACGGTGATGCTGTCGATGTTGGTGGAGTGCAGCGGGAATACGCGCTCTACACCCTCGCCAAAGGAAATCTTGCGAACTGTGAATGCGCCGGCGATGCCTTTGCCGTGCTTGCGGCTGATGCAAACGCCCTCATAGTTCTGCACACGGGTACGTGTGCCTTCGGTGACCTTAAAGCCAACCCGGATGGTGTCGCCTGCGCGGAAATCTGGGATCTCCTTGGCGAGTTCGGCGATATGTTCCGCCTCGATCTGTGCGATCAGGTTCATCTGATGCGTCTCCTATAATGCTCGTGGTATGCCACGAAGGTGTTGGCGATCCCAGAGCTCCGGCCTGTGTGCCGGGTCTGCCGTAGCAGCCCGCCGGAGGTATCAATCAGTTTTTTCGGTCTTCTGCGCATAGCGCAAAAACCCCGAATAGCGTTTCAGCGATTCCGGGTTGTTGCGCGTATAGGCCCGATGGGGGGCCGGATCAAGTGCAGAAGCAGCCTTCAGCTTGATCCATGTCAATGCGGTTGGAGGGGTGTGCGCCTAGTGTAGGGCTACAGATGAAGCCGAGAGGAACGCCGCGTGGCCGCAGTCCAAAACGAACAGATGAAAGAGGCCCCCAATGCCCAGATTATCGGGTTCGAGCAGGGAGATTACCCCTATAGGACGCGTCTGTCGCGCTGTGCTTATGACGCAGAGAAGGCTGCCTTGCAGGTTGAACTGCTTAAGGTGCAGCACTGGGTTCAGGAGACAGGTCAGAAATTTATCCTGCTGTTTGAGGGGCGAGATGCAGCGGGCAAGGGCGGCACAATCAAGCGGTTTACCGAACACCTCAATCCGCGCGCGGTGCGCGTTGTTGCGCTTAACAAGCCAACAGACGAAGAGCGCGGTCAGTGGTTTTTCCAGTGCTATATCAAGCATTTGCCTACGGCGGGCGAGATGGTTCTCTATGACCGCTCATGGTACAACCGCGCAGGCGTGGAGCGGGTGATGAATTTCTGCTCACCTGCTGAATATCTTGAATTCATGCGTCAAACCCCTGATTTTGAGCGGATGCTGACCCGTAGTGGCATCCACCTGTTCAAATACTGGTTCTCGGTCACTCAAGAAGAGCAGAAACAGCGCTTTGCCTCGCGCGAGACCGATCCTCTGAAGCGCTGGAAGCTGTCGCCCATCGACCGCGCCAGTCTGGACAAATGGGATGACTACACCGAGGCCAAGGAGGCGATGTTCTTTTATACAGACACCGCCGATGCGCCTTGGACCGTTATCCGCTCGAATGACAAGAAGCGCGCGCGGCTGACCTGCATGCGCCATTTCCTGTCGCAGCTGGATTACCCCGAAAAAGACCATGCCGTAGTGCAGGCGCCAGATCCGAAGATCTACCATCAGGCCGAAGCCTTGTTGCAAAAATCCGAGCATATTCTGGCGTCATCGCTGCACCCGAAACACCGCAAGACATAACCGGAGGAAACCGCCATGTCACATACACCCACGAATTGAACGAAGAATTC
>Ga0163215_100787_pt1 | contig 35902 bp, 34 predicted proteins | sample SynspAceP_FD_185934 | JGI IMG/M metagenome (GOLD analysis project Ga0163215, IMG submission 185934) | Saline lake microbial communities from Ace Lake in Antarctica - Synechococcus sp. Ace-P (Hybrid Assembly) | ecosystem: Environmental > Aquatic > Non-marine Saline and Alkaline > Saline | place...
GATATTGGTATGGTGCTAAACCGCAAAAATTACTTTCTGTACGTGGAGATAAAGCCGCTGAATTGATCCCAAAAGTGATTGATGCCGTCAATCGTTATCCTTGGGCCAATGAATATACGGTTTTCCCGGGTCCCAATAGCAATACTTTTCCTACTTGGATTGGTATGCAAGTACCTGAATTAGAGCTAGAAATGCCTTTTCGAGCTATTGGTAGTGGTTATGCGGATTAATGAATGTTGGTGGTAAAATTAAAGTAGGAAACTACAGGTGAAAAACATCTTCAAAATAACTTGGCATCAGAGCATGCATGGGATATCGATAATAAAATTGAAGCTATTGCTATATTGTTTTTAACTTGAGGTGATTGCCGATAGGGTCATGTTGGTCAATTGGGCTAGGTATCATTTGTTTTGAATAAAAAAAGGCAGCCACAAGAGTGGCTGCCTTTAGTCAAATTACCTTACAGGGCAGGTATTAAAGCTTACTTGAACGGGATTTGCGTAAAGCACCAAAAACCATCAAGCTGAACAGGGTTAACAACAAAGAATCAGGGGCTGATGCTGCCACTGCACTTGTTTCAAACTGGCCCGAATCAATAGGCAATGCAAATGGTTCATTAACATCGGCCGCATCATAAACCTCAAAATCTTGCACAATTTGTGTGCCTGTTCCCAAGTAGTCAAAGCGTATGATAAAGTTTGTTAAGCTTGCACCCGGTGCTAGGCCAAAGCCTGGCCAAGCCAAAGCGTCAAACCAACCATCAGCACCAACAAAAGGATCATCGGGTTGATTAACCCAAATATCCCAGTCAGAGCTGATGTCTGGCGTAGATACATCCACCAAGTTGGTATATAAGCCTGAAGGGAAATAGATAGTAAACCATTCCAGATCCACAGCTAAAGTATCGTTAGTAATAGTGTAATTTGATTCCCAAGTATTACCGGAAATATGTGTGGTTTCAGCGGTAATTACGGTGGCAAAAGTTGGCTGTATACTCATTATCAATGAGCATACTAAACCAATCGTTAATTTTTTTACATTCATGTTAATACTCCAAAAATTTAAGCGAATGCTGGTTTTTATCAATCATAAGACTGGAAAGAATAAATAGTTTGTTCTAATTCGCACTTACTGTTAACTGGCGTATACACAGTTTCAAGACTACGCATATTGAGTGTTACGTTTTCTGTTAGCTTATCTTCACCGCCACTACCACCACTACTGACTGATGAAATAATGACATCATTCAAGGTTAAGGCGTATTGGGTGTAATTGTTGCGGCCACATGACTTAATTATATCGATTTTCACCTCGTCAAAATAAGTTCCTTTGGCACTAGCGAGTAACAACGCAGTGGTACTTGCATCTAAAAACTTAGTGACCGCAATATCTTGCAAATTAGCTTTTCCTGCTCCTGAAGCTCCGCCCATATGGGTGCTACCCGAGTTACTTAAGCCAGAACTCCATGCTAAAACTTCTATCCAGTTTTTATGACTTTTGTTATCCACTTCGCCTTTAATCACATTGTTATCAATGCTCATGAAAAAGCCCACTGCAGATGGCTTGTCAACTGGAGGTGGAGGGGGAGCAGGACTATCGCCATTAATAAGCCAAACGAGATCAGCTAAGGAATAAGCCTGACGGAGGTTGATTTGTAAGGTGAATTCATCACTGCTTATGGCACTGCTATCAGCAGTTATAGTGCCAAAGTCTAAGTCTCCATCTATGATAGTTATGTTGCCTGGAACTGAGCTTAAACTCGCTTTAACATTGTTAAATACCGTCCCACTCTTATTTTGCGCAGTAGCTTTAAGCGTAAATTCGCTTACAGCACGGGTCACTCTGCGCGAACTGACTAAGGTAAATTTTGTATAATCAATTACAACTTCTGTCGAAATCACCTCGGCATGAGCTATATTGGGCATTGTTACCAATACAGCACTGCTTAGAAATAACATCGGTATCAGGTTTTTAATTAATAACCTCATCTGATGTGCGCCTCCAATTAAGGTTTATCGATTAAAGTGCTTTGTTTTCAGCAATATTCCAACCGGTGGTAATTGGGGTGCCAGCGTTACCTCGTCCATCAGTGGGGTAATAGGTCCATGTGATTTCTGCAAAATTCAGTGTTACGTTTTCGGTTAGTCTATCTTCACCTCCACTGCCGCCACTTGAAACACTCGTCACAATAATGTTTTGCATTTCTATTCTAAAATAATTTTGTTGACCATCACCGGCTTTTCTAACGTAGAGTGTGGCAGATTCAATATGTCTTCCGGTACTTGCATAAAGCATTAAATAGGGACTTGAGCTGTCTAAATATTTGGTCAAGCTTAAATCTTGGACATTAACTTTTCCTGAGCCACCGCCACCGCCAATGTGTGTTGAACCTGAATTTGACAAGCCGTTGGACCAAGCGAGCACGTCTATGCCACCTTCTTTGCTGTAAGCACTGTCTTGAGTTTCACCGGCGATCCCGTCGATGACAATAAACATATCAATCGCGGCATAGGCTGCTGCAGGTGTAATTAATAAGGTAGAGGCTGTTGCAATGGGTAGAAGATACTTATAGATAGGGCTTAGTGCTTTCATAAATTACCTTTAATTATTTGTAGTTTGTATGTTAGGAGACTGAATATTGTCTGGTCGGAACCAATAAATGTTGCTTTAAGGTTACAAAAAAATATACAGCACGTTTAGTGCCAATATATTTTTAATGATAAATATCAATTGGATAGGTGGTTTATGGTTTTCTTTTTCTAGCTGGTTGTAAAATAAATTGACACTATCTAAGCCGGTCTAAAGTATTTAGCACGCAAAAGCGCTTATGTCCGATAAACAAACAAACCGTTTTTATGTTTTAGGTTAAATGGCCTTGCTAAATAGCTCGTAGGTGGGGTTTATGCACCATATAAGCGTGACGAAATAAGTTGAAATATTCGAATAAGGCCAGTGCGGCACTATTATCATTGGCTAATTTCAGTACTTCAATAGCAACTTCTGCCGTACATAACTGGTGCAGGTGGGCTGCTTCTCGCAATTGATAGGTTGATGCTGCGGTGGGTTGAATACCTAAGACTGGGAGATGGGCCAAATAAGGGCTTTTGAACATTTTTTTGGCTTCGCGCCACGTGCCGTCAAGGAAGACAAACAGAGGGGTTTTGTTGGAACATGCGGGGGTTATGTCTGCTAGTTCATTTATCCAGCGTGATGGCTCGGCGTATTGCTGGGGAAATACTACTATCGCTTGATAGCTTGGATCATTCAGTAGTGCCAAAAGTTGCGGATCAAAGTGGGTTCGCTGCCAAACAAAAGCATGATTATTGGGCATAACATCAGCGATAATGCGTCCCGTGTTGCTGGGTTTGAAATACTCATCACGATACATAATAAAACAGGCTGCGCTGCGACATTCCACTTGTGGACGAAAAGCACAAATACAGTCACTACGAGGCACCAAACAATGTTCACACCTTACTACCTTAGTACCTCGAGCATTAAAGGCGCGAGTCGCTTTGGCCAGTTCTTGCGCTCTAAGGCGGAGTACCGAATTGATATGTGACAAAGGTCAATATCCAAGATTAAAAGTACAGTTTACGTTAATTAGTGCCATTTGGCTTTAGTGCAATTAACTGAATTTTAAACTAATTTACTTGGCGAATATTCGTTTTTGAGGTTGAATTGGGTATAGTGCACAGGACAACATGTTGTATCGGTTTAGTCTATTTTAGGAGTTGAATGAAAACAGCCTTGGTTTTATCTGGTGGTGGAGCGCGTGGTGCTTATCAAGTTGGGGTATTAAAAGCCATTGCCGAGATACTACCTAAGTCAGCAACGAGTCCTTTTCAAATTGTATGTGGTACCTCGTCTGGAGCGATTAACGCAGCCAAAGTGGCTACAGAGGCAGACAATTTTTCACAAGCCGTAGTGGGTCTTGAAAAAATATGGGCGAATTTGAGTTCCGATCAAATTCATCAAGTGGGTTATTTTGATATTCTAAAAAGCAGCACCAAGATAATATTATCTTTTTTCCATAGTGGTATAGCCCGAGGCAAGCCCTTGTCGCTGTTTAATAATCGGCCCTTGTTTAGTTTACTTAAGCGTAATATTGATATTAGCCGTTTGGATAATATGATCCAAAAAGGGCATATCCATGCCCTATCTATTAGTGCATTAGGGTACACCTCTGGGCAGAATATTAGCTTTTTTCAAGGACATGACAGTTTAGAATTCTGGAAGCGTAGCCGCCGAATTGGCGCTAAAACCATTTTGGAACATAAACATTTAATGGCGTCATCAGCTTTGCCTGCCATATTTCCTGCGGTACATATCAATCGTGAATACTTTGGCGACGGCGCCTTACGTCAATCTGCACCAATGAGTGCAGCTTTGCATTTAGGCGCGGATAAACTCTTGGTTATTGGAGTGAGCGGCTCAGCAGAGTCTATAGATGAGCGATTAGTTACGTTGCACTCTCCGTCCATCGCCCAGGTGCTGGGTAACTTGCTAAATAGCGCTTTTATTGACTCTTTAGAAGAAGATGTGCAAATGCTGGAAAGGTTTAATCGTTTGGCGGCCCATATAACACCTGCACAGCAACGAGAATTAGAAGTTCGCCCAGTGGAGTTATTGGTTATTAAACCCAGAGTGAAATTTGAAGAAATGGCCATGAACTTTACCCATGAATTGCCTAAATCAATGCGATTTTTGTTATCGATGATTGGGGCAAATAAGCGTGGGGGCGGATCGAGTTTAGCCAGTTACATATTGTTCGAACGAGAATATTGTAAAGCGCTAATTCAAAGTGGCTATGATGATGCTATGTCACAGGCCGAAGAAATCCGCCAGTTTGTAGGTGTTTGTCAGATCTAATGCATATTAGCCTTTAATTAGGCGGCTTGATTCACATCAAACCGCCTGTTGTATCAGGGTTTTTTGCGTTTTTCGAGGTTTTCTTCACACAAGCCGATTATGGGTAAATAACGCAGTATCTTCATCTCTGGGTCGATGATCACCTTATCAGTAGGCTCAACATCCAGTGTTAGTGTGCCATTTTCTAGGGGGTAAACTCGCAGTTCACCATTGATAGATATGGGCACTGGCATAGGAAACGGTGTGTTCATGGGGGTTTGCCAACTGAGACTCAATTGGCCATTTTGCCGTGAAGTCAACAGTTCAGGTAAAGCCGCTTGCTTGAGGTATACATCAAACATCCAAGTGAGGTCTTTAGAACTAAGACGATTAACGATGTCGATAAATTCCTGAGTATTGCGATAACGTGTTTCTATTGGGTAGCTTAAGGCTGCGGAATCGTTTGTCCCATACAGTAATTCCCGAGTCGCTTGCCAAAATAATTCATCACCCATTAACCAGCGTAAGGTATGTAAAGTCCAGCCTCCCTTACCATAGATATCCGAATTAAACGCTTGTTCTGAGGTGATTTGGCCTGCTCTTACTACGGGCTCACAATTGACTAATCCTAAATAAGATTTGTACATTGTGTAGTTATAAGCCGCGGAACCAAACTTAGCTAGGCTATAAGCCGGTTGCATATAAAAGCCAAAACCCTCATGCAACCACGCATCATTGAGTTTTTCATGGGTCATCAAATTACCGAACCATTCATGGGCTAATTCATGTTGCAACAACCAGTCATAGCCATTTTCATCTCGTGCATATTTTTTGCCATAGGCATTGATGGTTTGATGTTCCATACCCAAGTGTGGCGTTTCGACAAAACCTAATTTTTGATCGCCCCAAGGATAGGGACCTAATTGTTCTTCGAAATAGGCAATTTGCTGAGCTAAATCATTATCAAGTAGGGCCACGGCTTTTTCAGTGTTTTCAGTTAATGCCCAAAATTCAATGGGCACTACCGTACCATTAACGCTGGTATAACTTTTTTGGATCCGAGTATAGGGACCGATATTTAAGGCAATATTGTAGTCACTAGCCGGAACTGACAACAGCCAATCAAATTGTTGTTTATTTTGACCTATATCATTAACGTCTTGTAATACTCCGTTGGTGACAGCACTCAGTCCTTTGGGAACGGTGACACGAATGCGCATAGAGTCGGCTTTATCGCTGAAATGGTCTTTACAGGGCCAAAATAGGTCACAGCCTTCGCCTTGCACTGCGGTGGCAATCCAAGGTCGTCCTTGCTCAGTTTTGCTCCACACTGTGCCTCCTAACCAAGGGGCATTTAAGGCGACATGGGGCTTACCTGAGTAATAAACGGCAACATTGATGGTTTCACCCGCACTTTCTTTTTTGCCCAAATCAATTAATAAAATTCCCCCATTCCGGGTAAATTCACTATTGTGCTCATTAACCATGATTTTTTCGATATCAAAGCGACTGTCAAGCTTTAGCTCCACATATTGTGAATCATTAATCAGCAAAAATTCGCTACGGCCAATTCCTTTTATACTTTTGTCAGCGGGAAATACTTCTAGCTCCAGATCGTATTTAATCACATCAGTATTTAAGGCCGTTATAGACAGTTCTTGTCCAGTATCACCAATAATCGGATCAAGAGGAGGCTCAGTTGGAGAGCAAGCCGCCAAGATCAATGTGCTTAAAAGTAAGGTTTTTTTGAATTTTCTGATGTTGAAATTAGAGCGTGAATCCATGAGCACCAAACATTTGTAGGGATGAGGTTTAAATACTGCCATGAACACTGGTTTTTCTCTAGCACTCGTTTTTATTCAATTAATTGCGCTCAATTGCTGATTAATCTTGCATAAGACTTTATAATTATACGCATAAACGATAGCGCGACGGACAATAGCGAGCATCAATGGACAGTAAAAGGAAAGTTTATGAGTGAAGTATCATCTGCAGAGTTTATTGCGTTAAATAAAATGTTACCGGAGCAGCGCTTCGACTATACCTTGGCGCAATTGATTGAAAAACGTTATATATGGGGCTTATTCGGTGTTGACGGTTGGGTCATGCTTAAAGCAGATGAAGATCTGTGCATGCCTGTTTGGCCCTGTGAGTCTTTTGCTACTGCTTGGGTTAAAAATGATTTTCCTGATTGTGAACCCAAACAGATTGAATTTTCTGAATGGGTAGAAACATGGCTACCTGGCATGCAAAATAATAATACCTTAGTTCTGGTCTTCCCTTTAGGTGATGACGAAGAAGGGATTATGTTAGAAGCCAATGAAATGCTTGAGTGTATTGAAGAGGATCTAGCTAATTTAGCAGAGGATAAAGCGGTATAGGTTTTATGTCTGCCATTGCTGGTTTGGGTGACGAGTTGGCCAAGATTCGCGTTTACATTGGCAATCGACCCAGTTATCACTTTACCTATGGTCAGGGGCACTTAGGGCTGGCTCCCTTAACGCAGAGCCACTCACAACAGGTTGACAGTGTGCAAGGTCCTATCCTTGCCCTAAAACCTGGTGAGATAAAGGCTATCGGATTGGCCTGTGGTAATGGTTGGCGAAAGGTGTTTAATGTTTACGCCAAACTATTATATGCCTTAGGCAAGTCTGGTTTGAATATAATAGACAAACATCGATTTACCAGTTGGCAAACCTATCGTGACGAGCAATTATTACAAACAGGCTCTAACACCGCATTGTGGTTTGAACCCTATCAAGCAAGACCTGCTGCACAGGGCAGCCTAAATTTGATTATGGGCAGAACTTACGCAAAATCACTGAATCTGCCCACAAACTTACTATGGTTAGACACTGAATTTGCCATAGCTCCCGAATTTAATATTATTGTTTGCCCGTATTTTGATTATCGACAGTTATCCAATATTAAAATTATTCGACTGGTTGAATTAATCGAAGAGTTCAGCAACGGACGGTATTAAACACTTGCCTAAGTTGCTTTAATTGACAACAATTGTCAGCTGTTTGAACCATAGTCACCAATTTGTTAGCCATGCAACATAATTCACTCAAAGCGTTGTTCCCGCAACTTTTAGGGCCAAAGTCACCGGTCTATTTAGATAGTGCCGCCACAAGCCATAAACCTCAAAGCGTAATTGAGCGGGTAAATCAGTATTATGCTAATGAAAATGCCAATGTGCACCGTTCCAGCCACCGACTTGCGGCTCAAACAACCGCAAAATTTGAAGCCGTGCGTCAGCAAGTTCAGCATTTTATTGGTGCGCAAAGCCACAAAGAAATTATTTGGACTAAAGGTGCCACCGAAAGTATTAATTTAGTCGCAAGTTGTTTGAGCGCACAACATCTGCAGGCAGGGCAAACATTATTACTTTCGGGTTTAGAGCATCACGCTAACTTGGTGCCATGGCAACAAATGGCACAGCGCTTTGCCTTGCAAATACACATTATGCCGGTAGATGACAAAGGGTGTTTGTTAATAGAACAGGCTCTGGAATTAATTAATAGTCATACCGCGCTGGTGGCAGTTACACATGTTTCTAATGCCCTAGGTAATATTAATCCCATCGAGCGTATTATTAAAAAGGCAAAAGCCCTTGGTGCCCTGACCCTAATCGATGGTGCCCAAGCTATCAGTCATTTGACGGTCAATGTGCAGACTTTAGATTGTGATTTTTATGTATTTAGTGCCCACAAAATGTATGGTCCGACTGGTATTGGCGTATTGTACGGTAAACAAGCCTTACTTGAGTCAATGTCACCTTACCAATATGGCGGCGAAATGATCCAGCAAGTAGGATATTTCGAGTCATCGTTTCAAGGACTCCCCTATAAGTTTGAAGCGGGAACGCCCAATATTGCTGGGGTATTGGGGCTGGGTGCAGCAGTCGCTTTTATTGAGCAATATCGCGTATTGATTGAGCAAATTGAATCTGAGCTTTATGAATATCTGCTGCAGCAATTAGCGCAGATTGAACAAGTGCAATTATGGGGTGAAACTAAAAGTAGCATAGCCCTGCAGTCGATCACCCTCATAGGACTTAATATTCAAGATCTCAGCATTTTATTAAGTGAACAGAATATTGCAATCAGAACAGGGCATCACTGCACCATGCCATTGATGCAACGATTAGGATTAGCCGGTACTCTGCGGATTTCATTGGCTTGTTACAATACCTTTGCAGATATAGACACTTTTATACAAGCCTTAAAAATAGCCATGGTGCAACTAGCGCCAGATAGCGTAATTCAAGATGAACTGATAGTGGGGTTTACGCCTGAGCCCTTAGTTATCGACATAATATTGCCTTTAGCGCAAAAAATAAAAACGGCTCAAGGTTGGGATAGTGTTTATCGTCAAATTATGTTGGCCGGAAAAGAACTCGAACGCTTACCTGTGCATTTGCAAGTGCCAGAAAATGAAGTTAATGGCTGCGAAAGCCAAGTATGGCTGACCTGTACAGTCAATGAGCAGCAAGTTTACTTACAAGGTGATTCGCCAAGTAAAATTGTACGAGGTTTATTGGCTATTATATTTGAAGTACTTGAAGGTCAAAAAGTACAAAGTATAGCTGTTTTTGATATGCCGGCTTATTTACAACAATTGGGACTATCTCGTCACTTAAGTCCTTCAAGAGGTAATGGCTTAATCGCCGTGGTGCAGAAAATTCAACAACACTGTGAGGTATATCTCTCTGTTAGCCTTTCTTAAACAAAATGATGAACTAGAGAATTATATAAATTTTAGGTAGACAAAAAAGTAAAAAAAACAAGCAAACCTAATCTGTTACAGGCTCAATTTGCTTTAGAACTTTTTATTTCAACAATATCAAGAGCACAATCAGAATTTTGATTGAGCCTTAGCGCAAGGCCGAGAGAATATCTTGCGTCCATTGGGTTTTCGTTTGAATAAATTTTAGTAGGGTAAATTCTGCTACATTGGCTGATTATTCAGCCTTATGGATTTCCTTATACAGCATATTGAACATCGCCATTACCTTAAAATGTTGGCTTTTTAGTGCGTGATGGGATTCTGATTCTTGCCCGTGAATTTTTCTTTCTTTTTGATGTTTAACTCGCTCTTTCTGATCGGCAGCTTCGAACACGTCGCTACTGGGATCTTGTTCAGCATTTTTCATAGCTTCTTCGTGTTTGTGATCCATTTCAGCATGAGCTTGAATGGCCTTGGCATGCTTAATTAATGCTTTTGACTGTTGCTTGAGTGCTTTTTCTACGTCCGCGAGTTTAGCCAATGCTTCAGCTTGTTCTTTTTTCCAAAATTCGATTTCAGCTAGCCATAAGGCATGTTCAGAACCCCATTGAGTGTGTTCCTGATGAGCGGAGAGATGTTCTGTTGTTACGACTGTTTGGGCTTTTTCTCTGAGCGTCCTGGTGAAGGCGACTAACTCTGTGGTGTTTGACTGAGCAATGCTCTGCAATTTGTCCCAAATTGAACTGTTTACATAGGCGAGATCAAACTTTATTCGTTCTTTATAGGCTTCACCCACGCTTTCTGCCGCTTCACCCAACAGACGTAAGTTATTCTTTAAGTCTTTGCTGGCCTGTTGGATTTTATCTTTGCTGATTTCTTTGGCATCATCAAGTTTTTGTTCAGCAGCGTGAAAAGCCTGCTGCAAGGTTTTGCCCTCTTTTACTATAAATTCTTCTACGTTATCAATCATTGCTTGGTAGCTTGCTTGTAATTCTGAGGGCTTTTTCTTGGTATTCATGATGAGTTTCCTTTAAAAATTGTATTGCACAAGAATGATAATGACCAAATTGTGACTTTTAAGTGCGCTTAGTTTTAAAACTAATTCTCTACTTTCCAACTACCATCAGGATTTCTGCAAGCCGTTCCATATATTTTCTCGGCTTTACCGCCAACGGTGGCGTCAATCTGATATTCCCTGCAAGGTTGTTCACCTTTCTCAATAGTGCTAGTTGGCACCATACTGTAATGGTTGCCTGTGTCTGGATTTTTCCAACTTGTGGCCACGCCAGTGCGCACAGTTTCAAGAGAGCGAGAAACGTTTAGCCGATCAGTTTCATCCATGCTACGACCAACATTTCCACCAATCGAAGTACCCACCATAGTGCCGACTATCGTGGCGATGGTTCTGCCATGACCACTGCCGATTTCATGTCCTAATACACCGCCGAGAATGCCGCCTATGATCATTCCACCTGATTCATTTGGCCCTTTGTTAGTGGCACAAGAGGACAACAAAGTTATGCCTATTATTGCGGCGAATATTGATTTTAGTTGAGCGGTCTTAATCATTATTGAGTGCACCGTAAAGTTAGAGTCATTGCATAGGGTTACTGTAAAATATTAAATACTTATCAATATTGACCTACATCAAATTAGGCTGAATTCATTAAGCAATGTTAGACAGAGCAACTCAGCATTAATATCCTCCAGTAATGAATTGTGGGTTGCACCTGTTGAATAAGTATTAGGGCTCTAAGATCGTGCTTGAGAATATGACTTGAGCGCGTTTATGAATCTGCAATTCAGGTTTCTTGAAATGTTTCTTTTCGAGCTGAACCAAGTACAGGGAGACGGCGACTAAATGTAGGCTGATAACTGAAAACAACAGATTAATGACTAAAGTTAACAATCGCTTTGTTGGATTTTTTGCCAGTCTCATTTGATTAGAAACAAAAGTTTTCTCAGATAAAGCGGTCTTTAGTAGTTAATTCAGTAACAGCAAATCTAGAATATTAAGTAATGGCTATTTAACTTTTTAGAAGGGCAATACATGTTGTCACCTTTACTTGGTTAAATAATTGCAATTATCTGGTGAGCAAGTTTTACTTTCACAAAAGTGGTGTCTTGTTGTATTTTTTCCTTGGGTCTTTGCTTTGTAAAGGTACTTGTCGGCCAGTTCGATTAAATTATTTTTATCAGCGAGATTCTGGGGATGGATACAAGCTAAGCCAATGCTTACAGTGACATGTGAACTCTGTTTTATCGGGTGATTATTGATGTTTAGTTTCTTTAAAGTTTGATGAACCTTAGTGCAAATATCTGTCGCTTGTTTTGATGTGGTATTACCTAAAACATAGATGAACTCTTCACCACCATAGCGACAAAACATATCAGTTGGTCTATTGACCAGTTGCTTTAATTCATTACTGATGACTTTCAAACACGAGTCACCCTTGACATGACCATAGGTATCATTGAATGCTTTAAAGTCATCAATATCGACCATAATAATACTCATTGGAAACCCAGAACGAATACATCTAAGCCACTCATTTTCAAAAAACTCGTTAAATGCTCGACGATTACCAACACCTGTTAATTCATCAATATTACAATTTATCTCCGCTTTTTTTTTCTCGGTGATATTTACATGTTGCAATAAGGTGAAGGTATTCTGTTTATAACTAAACGGAAAACAGTTAAGTAAAAACCATTGTTGAGTGTCTGGACTATGACAAGGGTATTCAAATGTGAATTTCGAAAGCTCCCTACTAGCAACGGATTTTATACCTGATAATAGTTGCGAAACTGCATCGCCAGAATCCCTTACTGAATCCTCGCAGACCTTAAAGTAATTGATTTTATGCCAATCGGTAGGGTGGTTTGAAGAAGTATTATTGAGTTCAAAATCAATCCAAGATTGATTCACAAATTGAATATCGCCAACTCGGTTGATAACGCAAATATGTTCTGGAAGAACGTTAAATGCACAGCCAAAGAAATCTAAGTTATCCATAAGGTCAATAAACTAATACAAATTACTGTTTAATTACTATAGTAGTCAAAGCACATTCGAACAACAAAGTGCATTTAAAAAGCGCGTTCTGTGCTCCAAGTAGGCATTGTAGGTTGGGGGGAGCAATTGGCGTTCTGGTGACTTAAAGTTCAATCGATAGCTAATGACTGCTTCGTCATAAAGTGAATATGGCATATAAATACTTGAACTTGCTCAGCTTGACTTGACTGACAGCCTGTCAATAGCAATCAATTAATTGATAATATGACGAATCTACTCTCTGTGGTCTGTCAGAAGCAATTATAAGATTGTGTGAGAGCAAATATGGGCTACTCAAGCGCTAACACTTTGCCAGCTTGTGAAACCACAACTAATATTGTTAAAACTCAATGTTAAAAGTGCAATGTAACAAATTACAGATTTTAGCTTTGATATTCGACTCTATACCGCTGTAAATTTGTTGAGCAGTGTGAGTGAATATTCGATACCATTAATTATCCATCAATATTAATAAGCGTTAATCCATGTATCAATCCCACGTTTTTCGCAATGTACTTTTTTGCTTGATATTATGTGTATGGTGGGCGCCTGCCCAGGCTAAGCCCATTGAAGTCAAAGTATTTATCGCTGCCATGTTTGAAATTGGGCAAAATTCAGGGGATAAGGCGGGCGAATTTCAATTTTGGTATGAACGCTATTTTATGCACAGTGAGGCTATTAAAGTCGCTGGGGCACAAAATCCTGTCTATTGTAATGATAATGGCGTTTGTGGCGGGGTGCTTGGTATGGGAAAAGTTGGCTCATCTTCATCTTTACAAGCCATTTTACTCAATGACAAGTTTGACCTGAGTCACAGCTACTTTCTTATAAGCGGTGTAGGCGGCACACCTCCGTCGCGAGGCACTATTGGCGATGTAAGTTGGGGCTCATGGTTAGTGGATTATGATCTTGGTCATCGTTGGAAGCCAGAGGAGGGGATCAAAGGGCAACATACTTTTATGCCACGTCAGGGTTATGAAGATATTAGACGCTATCAAGTTAATCCTTTATTACTGGAATGGAGCTTAGCCTTGAGTCAGGGAGTAACCTTAAAAGATTCACCTGCCGCTCAGACTTATCGAATGCGCTATCCGCAAGCTGCTGCCCGTCGTTTACCTGCAGTGAATAAGGGAACCCATATGACGGGAGATACTTTTTTCCACGGGCCAGGTTTATCACAAGAAGCGCAGTATATCGCCTCATCCTATGGTGCCGATGATTATGTGATAACCGAAATGGAAGTCACTGCCATTGCACAAGTTCTGAGCCGCACAGTGGGCATTCAACGTTTAATGAGTTTGCGTGGTGCGGTCAATTTTGATCAAGGTAATCCAAATGAAACAACCTTAGCCCACTTAGATCCAGCGCCCGGCCAAACGGCAGGTGGCTTTGCTGAAACAGTAGAAAATATCGTATTAGTGGGATCCAAGGTCGTGGATCATATTGTGCAACATTGGGATGTATGGCAACAAGACATACCATCTAGAAACAAATAGATAGCTGTCTTGTATGCATTTCCTGACTTATGGCCAGAGGGGAAGCTTATGCCTGAGGTTTACGCTGAGGACGCTGTGAACGTTTTGCTTGATGTCCAGTGCGGTTTTCACCTGAGCGCTGGCCATCACGATGATCCGGCTTAGGTTTTTTGGGTTTGTTTGCCTTGATGGGCCGTGTATCTAAACGTGATTCAGGGAGAGCATTGGACGGTTCAAAACCTTTGACAGTCTTACGTTGTATCACCTGTTTGATCAGACGCTCAATATCAGCTAAAAAACTAAATTCGTCACTGGCAACAAAGGAAATAGCCTGTCCTGAAGCACCCGCACGACCGGTTCTACCGATACGATGTACGTAATCTTCCGGTACATTGGGTAAGTCGTAATTTACCACTTGGGGTAATTGGTCAATATCTAAACCTCGTGCGGCGATGTCAGTAGCAACTAATGCTTTGACTTTACCCTGTTTAAAATCTGCGAGGGCTTTGGTTCGCGCACCTTGACTTTTATTGCCGTGGATAGCTGCTGCTGGAATGTTCTTCGCTTCTAATTGCTTAACAATGCGATTGGCGCCATGTTTGGTGCGACTAAAAACTAAGACTTGTTGCCAGTCTTCGTCTTTTATAAGCTTGATCAAAACGGCCGTTTTTTGCGTCTTATCAACCGGATAGACCCATTGCTCTACTGAATCTACAGTAGTGTTGGCCGGAGATACGGAAATTTCAGCTGGATTATTTACCAGACCTTTGGCTAGCTGACGAATTTCGTCAGAAAATGTTGCTGAAAACATCAGTGTTTGACGTTTGACAGGTAACAATTTAATAATCTTCTTGATGTCGTGAATAAAGCCCATGTCGAGCATTCTATCCGCTTCATCCAAGACCAAAATTTCAAGTTGATTAAAACGAACGGCATTTTGGTTATACAAATCTAATAAGCGGCCGGGTGTCGCTACCAATACGTCTACCCCTTTACGTAATTTTAGCATTTGTGGGTTAATTCCCACTCCGCCAAAGACGACGGCAGAACGCAAGGGTAAATCTTTACCATAAGCTGCTACGCTCTCACCTACCTGGGCTGCTAACTCGCGTGTGGGCGTTAGTATCAAAGCTCTTGCTTGATTAACACCGGCTGGTTTGCCTTTGGCCAATAGTTCAAGTATGGGTAACGTGAATCCTGCTGTTTTACCTGTGCCTGTTTGGGCGGCGGCCATTACATCTCGCCCTGCAAGTACGGCAGGAATCGCTTGAAGTTGAATAGGAGAGGGAGTGTCATAACCTTTAGCCAATACGGCAGAAAGTATTTTGGGGGATAGGCCTAGTTCGGCAAAACTCATAGGTGGATCTCAGTGTTAATTTACATTGAAACAATAAGCTAAATAATAGCATTTTGTTAAAGAGGGTGGTCGACTTTGTTTAAAAAATGAACCAGATGATGGATAAAACTAATAAAACCGCAAATGTTTTCACATTTGCGGTTTTACTTATTGTGACTAACTATTCTTCAGAGTTGGGGCGTGTAGCGGGGGCAGTAGCACTCATAGAAGCGCTCTTAAAGCCTGCTGTTTTCCCTGATACTTTGAAAGCAGGTCTAGCTTCATTAGCTAAGGCCTTGATATTCAATTCAGTAAAGCCTGCATCAATTGAAACCGGTCTAGCCATCGGGGCAGAGGCCGCTTTCTTAATATTGCTGATGTCCTTGGCTTTAGCTGCAACAGCAGGTTTTGCCTCAGTTGTGGGCACTGGCACGGCTTTCTCTGCTGTCTCAGCTGTATCCACTGATACTTGCGGCTGTTCTGCAGCTACCGTCACTTGTGGCGCTTCATTTACCGCTTTAGTTTCTTCAACAGCAGCCACCTTAGGAGTGGTCTGTGCTACTGAACTTTCAGTCACAACTGGAGCGACGACTTTCTCAGGGGCTTCAACTACAGCGGCTGGTTTAGATGCAGCGGGTTCTTGGTGAGTGGTGTTTTTCTCATCTGCGACATCCGTTGCAACTTGCGGCGCAGAAGATTGCGCTTTTTCTGCTACCACTTCGGCTTGAGTTGGGGCATCAAATTGCAGTTCATCTTGCACAACACCATCATTTACTTTTACTTCAGCATCGGCTTTTTCATCATTGTCTTTACGACGTTTTTGACCTGCTGCACGAATATGACGTGGTGAGCGACGACTGCGAGCTCGAGCTGTATTGTCGTCAGTCCCAGGTTGTTGTTCTGCTGATTCAGATACTGAGGTTTGAGTTGCATCCTTGGTTTGTTCATCATTGACTTGAACTGGTGCATCTGCCTTTATTTCTGACGTTGGCCCAGTATCTTTTACGACAACTTGTTCAACAACCTTGGTTTCGGCAGTATGTTGATGGCTAAGGTTATTCTCATCGCTGGGTGCTTGAGCAACAACTTTATTACTGGCGTCAGTGTTGTTGTTTTCTTTATCCGTATCTACACGCACAGTACGACGAGTGTCTCTGCGTTTGCGACGTTCGGCCACACGTTCGGTTTTCTTAGGCGCTGGAGCGGCAGGTTTTGTCTCGATTTGTTTATCGACAGGTAACTCAGTTGTTGTCGACGTTTCTTCGCGACGCGGTTTATTGCGCTTGTCATCCCGACGTGGCTTACGTTCATTACGAGTATTGCTTTGTTCGTTTCCAGCTGCAGTGGTCTCATCAGTGCGCTCTTTACGTTCAAACGACTTAGCAGCTTTGTTATTTCTGTCATTTCGATTGTTGCGAGTATTACGCTGGCCACGTTCTTGGTTACGGGTATGGGTTTCCTTTTTCGGTACTTCAACTGGTTCAGGTGAGCTAAATAAACCACTTAACCAGCTACTTATTTTTCCTAACACAGACTGATTTGCAGCAAGTGCTGTAGTTGCCACACTCGGCGTAGGCACATTCGCTGGTTTGTCTGGTGATACTAAACTTTCTAACGCCGGCTGTTCACGGGTAACAGGGGCCGCGACGGTGCGATCTGCAATAGTTTCTTCTACTTCAACCAAGGGCAGGTTGTAACTCATTTCCTGTAGGACATCATCTGGACGACGGCGCACTAGGTTATAGTGAGGAGTCTCTAATTTTGGATTAGGAATAATGATTAACTGCACGCCATGACGCTTTTCAATGCTAGCCACTGAACGACGTTTTTCATTTAACAAATAGGTGGCAACGTTGACCGGTAGCTGCGCTTCAATTTGCCCTGTATTGTCTTTGATACTTTCTTCTTCCATGATGCGAAGAACGGATAAAGCCAAAGACTCTGTGCCACGGACAGTACCGTGACCAGAACAGCGAGGACATACGTTGTGCGCAGAATCACCCAAGGATGGACGCAAACGTTGGCGAGACATTTCCATTAAACCAAAGCGTGAAATTCGACCTAATTGCACTCTAGCACGGTCATGTTTAACCGCATCTTTAAGACGATTTTCTACTTCTCGTTGGTGACGAATTGGAGTCATATCGATGAAGTCGATAACCACCAAACCACCTAAGTCACGTAAGCGTAACTGTCTGGCTACTTCATCCGCAGCTTCAAGGTTAGTATTAAAGGCTGTTTCTTCAATATCTCCGCCTTTTGTAGCACGGGCTGAGTTGACATCAATAGAGGTAAGAGCTTCTGTAGGGTCGATTACTACAGAGCCACCTGAAGGTAAACGGACCTCACGTTGAAAGGCAGATTCTATCTGACTTTCTATTTGATAATGACTAAATAAGGGCACTTCACCGCGATAGAGCTTCACTCGATTAACAAAATCAGGACGCATTTGTTGAACGTGTTTTAAAGCGCGCTCATACACATCGCTTTGATCAATTAGGATCTCACCAATGTCACGACGCAGGTAATCACGCAGGGCGCGAACAACCACATCACTTTCTTGATGGATCAAAAATGGAGCTGGGCGAGAATCGGCAATTTCTTTGATACGTGACCAGCCGCTGACAAGATAATCTAAGTCATAAGCCAGTTCTTCAGGGGATTTCCCTACACCGGCAGTACGCACAATCAAGCCCATACCGTCAGGTAATTCTAAGCCATTTAATGCATCTTTTAGGTCTGTGCGTTCATCGCCTTCGATGCGGCGTGAGATACCACCTGCTCGAGGATTATTAGGCATTAATACTAAGTAACTGCCAGCCAAACTAATAAAGGTTGTTAACGCAGCGCCTTTTTGGCCGCGTTCTTCTTTATCGATTTGCACAATAACTTGGTGGCCTTCTTTGATAACGTCTTTGATATTTGGACGACCATCAAATTTGTAGCCTTGGGGGAAATATTCACGGGCAATTTCTTTTAAGGGTAAAAAACCGTGACGGTCAGCGCCATAATCGACAAAAGCGGCTTCTAAACTAGGTTCGACGCGGGTAATAGTCCCTTTGTAGATATTGGATTTTTTCTGTTCATGACCTGGGCTTTCAATATCCAAATCATACAGTTTTTGACCATCTACAAGTGCAACGCGCAGCTCTTCTTGCTGAGTTGCATTGATTAACATTCTTTTCATTCTTGTTTGCTCGGTAAAGTACCGACCGCTCTAGATGAAAGACCTGCAGGGTGATGTGACAATTCTATTATGCAGCCTCACGACTGTATGCTTATTTTAAGTTTTTTAATCGCTTAAGTGTCTTAGTCATTATTTAGTAATGCTTTGTTATTTAACACTTTTACCCAAATTCTTTGCGTGGGCATTAGACGCAGCGAGTTATCCAAGTTGTTTTTAGCTATTCTTAAAACTTTCAAGCATTCGAGCCAACTTACTTGTGGTATTCGGTTGGACTCAGATGCCTTGTCAATTCATTTACATTCTTTACATCTTTGTGGCGATCGATAGTTAAATTAAATCGCTGATGTCTTGGTTCTGTTTAATCACACTGTTGAAAAGTGACTCACTTCACAGTTGGCATGTCTTGCTTATATACGACGAAGGGTCGTTTTGCTCACAGAACAGGTTAATACATCTGTTTGTTTTTAATATTACTTCATGCTTAAAAACGGGCGCATTATCACACTAAAGGGTTTAAACTAGCAAGTTATTAAAACGGTAAGCGCAACAATAGTCATTCCAACTAAAATAGCAGGCGTATGAGCGACGAAACATTTTTGAAAGTACAATTTATTACTATTGAACCTGAGCTGGAAGGGCAGAGGATTGATAACTTTTTACGCACACTGTTAAAAGGTGTGCCCAAGAGCCTTATTTATCGGATTTTACGCAAAGGTGAGATCCGCGTTAATAAAAAGCGGGTAAAGCCTGAATATAAGCTGTTGGCTAACGATGAACTACGTATCCCACCGATTAGGGTGTCTGAGCCCAGTGAGTTACCTTCAACTAAACTGGATAAAGTAGCCAGTCTTGAAAATCATATTCTATTTGAGGATGAATGGATCATTGTGTTGAACAAACCCACTGGTACGGCAGTGCATGGTGGTAGTGGCTTGAGTTTCGGAGTAATTGAAGCATTGCGTGCACTTCGCCCCACGCAAAAGTTTTTAGAATTGGTGCATCGTTTAGACCGAGACACCTCGGGGTGTTTATTAATTGCTAAAAAGCGTTCAGCGCTTAAAAGCTTGCACGAACAACTACGAGATAAACAAGTTGATAAACGCTATCAGGCCCTAGTTAGCGGCAATTGGCCGGATAATCGTTTTAAAGTAAAAGCCCCATTGATTAAAAATGTGCTCAAATCTGGTGAGCGTATGGTGTCGGTTAACGAAGTAGAAGGAAAGGCGTCAGAAACACGTTTTCGTATATTAAATAGTTATCGTGACGCAACCTTAGTTGAGGCATCTCCGATCACAGGTCGCACCCATCAAATTAGAGTGCACTGTTTACATGCTGGGCATGCCATCGCTTGTGACGATAAATATGGAGATAATAATTTTGATAGTAGAATGCAACGTTTAGGTTTATCACGTTTGTTTTTACATGCCTATTCGCTTTCCTTTATTCACCCCAATTCAAATGAACGGGTAAGCTTTCAAGCACCTTTGGATAACGCATTAAAAAATGCATTGAATAAGTTAGAAAAAGAAAGCGCATAAAATTGTTGTTTTAGAACCGTCCCTCTACCTTTATTAGGAGGGGGATTTTTCATCCACTTGCATAAAGTCAAAAATATCTATTCCCCAGTTAGTAAATAGTTCTACGAGGGCAATTAATGGCAGACCGACTAATGTGTTGGGATCGCGTCCTTCAAGTTTATCAAACAGAGCAATACCCAATCCTTCACTTTTGAAACTGCCGGCGCAGTCAAAGGGTTGTTCAATCATCAAGTAATGTTGGATTTGCTTATCACTAAGCGGTTTAAACGTGACGTCAAATGTTTCTACAATTGTTTGCTGTTCTTTGGTCGCAGCATTAAACAAACATAGGCCAGTATAAAATGTCACTTTTTGGCCACTTAATTTTGTTAATTGCATTACGGCTTGTTGAAAACCTCCAGGTTTACCGAGTACCTCCTGATTACACATTGCCAACTGATCAGAACCTATAATATAGGCATCTTGTGTAGAGAAGGCGATAGCAGCGGCTTTTAGGGTGGCAAGCCGCGCCACTTGTTCCTCCACTTTTTCTTTAGCGAGTGGGCTTTCATCTATATCGGGTGACTGACATGTAAAAGGTAGGGATAATTTTGCCAGTAATGCAGAGCGGTAAGGTGAACTTGATGCTAGAATGATTTTCATAATGAAGAAAGTCGGAAATCCACAGTAATAGTTGACACATAAAAGCATATTTATTGTGGTTCTTATACTGTTTTTAATACATTTTCTTTGACTAAAGCCCTTTGACTCTATAAGATGCGCGCGCTATGCAAAAAGTGAAACTGCCGAAACAGGTAGACCCAATCAAAAGTGCTAATAAACGTTCCGAGTATCGGGGCGTGATGTTGACTGTTGATATGGTTAGATTGTGTGAAACAGTTGCTGGTATTGACGATGAAGTGGAGATTGAAGTTAAGTTTAAAAAAGACGAGCAGGGTCTTACTTACTTTGAAGGACACATGTCATGTGCCGCATCACTTTTGTGTCAAAGATGTTATAACGTCTTTGCTCATCAAATAAACGTATCTTTTTGTTTCAGTCCAGTGCAGGGTGCTGATAAAGAAGATATAGATGAGTTACCGGACGCTTACGAACCGGTTGAGGTCAATGACCATGGAGAAATCAACTTACTTCAATGTCTTGAGGACGAGCTGATATTATCTTTGCCTATTGTAGCCCTTCATGCAGAGGAGGATTGCAGTGTTAAAGCGGATAATATGAGTTTTGGAGTAATTGAACCGGCCGATGAGCGCCCAAACCCGTTCGCGGTTTTGAAAGAACTTAAGCGAGACTAGGAGCAAGCAATGGCTGTACAAAAGAGTAAAAAATCCCGTTCAAAGCGTGGTATGCGTCGTTCACATGATGCATTAGGTACCACTACTTTGTCAGTAGATTCAACGTCAGGTGAGACGCATGTTCGTCATCACGTGACTGCTGATGGTTACTATAAAGGCAAAAAAGTCCTTTCTCTTTAATTTTAAAGAGTATTGACTTTGAGTCGTCTAACCTTAGCGTTAGATATCATGGGGGGCGATTTCGGCCCCCATATTATTTTGCCCGCCGCATTAAATTCTCTATTAGAAAATCCAAATTTATACCTCATTTTATGTGGTCCTATTGAGCTGTTAGAAGCTTGGTATGACAAACAAACACCCGATATCCAAAGCCGTTCACAATTGTCTGATTGTCAACAAGTTGTTGCCATGGATGAAGCGCCCATTGCGGCACTGAGAAATAAAAAAGATTCATCAATGCGCCGTATGCTTAATTTAGTTGAGCAAGGCCAAGCTGATGGTTGTGTTAGTGCCGGTAATACTGGGGCCTTACTTGCTATGGCCTACCATGTGCTTAAAATGTTACCAGGTGTTCATCGTCCAGCGCTGATTTCCTTAATGCCCACAGTGGATAAGGGTAAAGTTTATTTACTTGATTTGGGGGCAAATGTCGATTGTGACTCAGAAGTGCTGTTTCAATATGCGGTGATGGGTTCGGTATTAGCCGAATTGGTGGGGAAACTGGATAAACCCAAAGTCGGATTGTTGAACGTAGGCTCAGAACAGAATAAAGGCAACGAGCGCGTCAAGTGCACGGCAAAAATGTTGCGTGAAAGTCCTAGTATTAACTATATTGGCTATGTAGAAGGTAATGATATTTTTAGTCAAAAAGCCGATGTCATTGTCACTGATGGTTTTGCAGGCAATATTGCCCTTAAATCATGTGAAGGCTTGACTAAGTTAGTGATTAACGAAGTAAAAAAAGCCTCTAATCAGAACTGGTTAAATCGAATTTTAGCTAAAATTGCCCTCCCTTTACTGCGGAATATCTATTTGCGGATGAACCCCGACCAGTATAACGGCGCTAGTCTGATAGGATTGCGCGGGATTGTGGTTAAGAGCCACGGTAATGCCTCGTCTGAGGCTTTTTTATATGCTATTCGACAAGCAGTCAAAGAAGTCTCTATGCAGGTTCCGACAAGAATAAAAGATAAAATAGAAGCTGTCTTAAGGGAGCGCCACTAATACATGAATTCAAGAATAATTGGCACGGGTAGTTATTATCCAAGTGAAATACGTACTAATGCCGACTTGGCAACTATGGTTGATACCACTGATGACTGGATAACCGATCGTACCGGTATCAAAGAGCGAAGAATTATAGGGGCAAATGAAACAGCTGCCACTATGGGCGTTGAAGCGAGTAAAAAAGCCATAGAAGCAGCTAACATCGATCCTAAATCCATAGATATGATCGTTTGTGCAACCACCAGTGGTCGCTATGCCCTGCCTAGTACAGCCTGTGAGATTCAAAAAGCCTTAGATTTAAATGGCATACCAGCCTTTGATGTGGCGGCGGCCTGCGCCGGCTACTGTTATGCTTTGAGTGTGGCTGATCAATATATTAAGACGGGTATGGTTAAACGCGTTTTGGTGATTGGCACTGATTGTTTAAGTCGGATGATTGATCCTAAAGATCGTACCATGGTGATATTATTTGGTGACGCTGCGGGCGCAACCATCATCGAAGCAAGCGAAGAGCCAGGTATATTGTCAACCCACATTAATGCTGCTGGTTCTTATGGTGACCTTTTGACTATAGGCAATCCAAGCCATGGTGATGAGTTATCCGTGCATCAAAATTGGGGCTCGATGAAAGGCAATGAGGTCTTTAAAGTTGCCGTCACTAAATTAAGCGAGATTGTTGAACAAACATTAACCGCGAACAATATGCAAAAGTCTGATCTAGATTGGTTAGTACCGCATCAAGCCAATTTTAGAATTATTAAAGCGACAGCTAAAAAGTTGGAAATGTCTTTAGACCAAGTGGTTTTGACTTTAGAGAAATATGGTAATACTTCTGCAGCAACGGTACCTACCGCCTTAGATACTGCTATACGTGATGGACGCATACAACGCGGTCAAACTTTATTATTAGAAGCTTTCGGCGGCGGTTTTGCTTGGGCGTCAGCTTTAGTACGTTATTAATTTTTTATCTGAGATATTTATATGAGTAAACAAGCGTGGATTTTCCCAGGTCAGGGCTCACAGACATTAGGTATGTTAAGTGACTTGGTGACTGATCATCCTTCAATTTTGGATGTATTTGCGCAAGCCAGCGAAGTCTTAGGTTATGACTTGTGGCAAGTTGTGCAACAAGATGAAAGTAAGCTTAATCAAACGCACATAACTCAACCCGCTTTATTAGCGGCGAGTTATGCTTTGTTTAAGGTATTGACTGAAAATGGTAGAGCCTTACCTGATTATATGGCGGGGCATTCTCTTGGTGAGTATTCGGCCTTAGTCTGCGCAGGCGTTATTAATTTTTCCGATGGGATCAAATTGGTTGAAGCGAGAGGCCAGTTTATGCAACAAGCGGTGCCTGCAGGTACTGGTGCGATGTATGCCATCATTGGTTTAGACGATGACAAAGTGATTCAGAGCTGTGATAAAGCGCAGCTTGAGACTCATGAAGTAGTTTCGGCTGTGAATTTTAATTCACCAGGGCAAGTCGTTATTGCTGGTACCACATTGGCAGCTAAAGTCGCTGCTGAATACTGTAAAGAAAATGGTGCAAAACGTGCACTTCCTCTATCAGTCAGCGTTCCTTCACACTGCGCCTTAATGCAGCCTGCGGCTGATAAATTACAAGAGTTATTGTACAACATTGAGTTCTTTACTGCCCAAATACCAGTGATCAATAACGTAGACGTGACAATTGAAACTGATCAAAATGCAATTAAATTAGCATTAGTGAAACAGCTTTACAGTCCAGTGAGATGGACTGAGACCGTAGTCGATTTAGCTGATAAAGGCGTAACGAGTTTATTTGAAATTGGTCCAGGCAAAGTACTGACTGGTTTAGCCAAACGTATTGACAAACGTGTTAGCTGTGAGGCCTTAAATTCCTTAGAGTCTATTGCTAGTAACGTTTAAAGTTTAGGATTTAAATAAGAGAAAATTATGTCAAATTTAAATGGAAAAATAGCCTTAGTGACCGGTGCAAGTCGCGGAATTGGTCGAGCTATTGCGGAAAAGCTTGTGAGTCAAGGCGCCACTGTGATCGGCACTGCTACTTCACAAAATGGAGCTGATGCGATTAGTAATTATCTCGGTGATAATGGGGTAGGCAAGGTACTCAATGTGGCCGATGCAGCTTCTATCCAAACCTTATTAGATCAGATCAATCAAGACCATGGTGGCATTGATATACTAATTAATAATGCAGGTATTACGCGTGATAATCTATTGTTGCGTATGAAAGATGACGAGTGGCAAGATATTATGGACACTAATTTAACTGCTATTTTTAAATTATCTAAAGCAGTACTGCGTGGCATGATGAAAAAGCGCTTTGGTCGCATAATAAACGTTGGCTCAGTAGTAGGTAGCACGGGAAATGCGGGTCAAGCCAATTATGCCGCAGCTAAAGCGGGTGTAATAGGTTTTAGCAAGTCCATGGCGCGAGAGGTCGCTTCCAGAGGCATTACTGTTAATGTTGTGGCGCCTGGGTTTATTGACACTGATATGACCAAGTCTTTGAGCGACGAGCAGAAATCCACTATATTGCGTGATATACCTGTAAATCGTTTAGGCTTACCTGAAGAAATTGCCGCGGCAGTGGTATTTTTAGCCAGTAATGACGCTGCTTATATCACCGGTGAAACATTACATGTCAATGGCGGCATGCATATGTGTTAAAAAATAGGCAGGTAGACCATATTTTGTGTGTCGGTGCTTGCTTGTTAATATTATGTTGATTAGACTGCGTTGTAGGGTGGTTTGACCAGAAAGAAAGTTACTCGACTTGCTTGCAAGGGGATGACTTGGTGAATACACTACACGCAAATTTATATCTAGAGACTTTTAAGGGATAACTAGAATTATGAGTACAATCGAAGAACGCGTTAAAAAAATCATTATCGAGCAACTGGGTGTTAAAGAAGAAGAAGTTAAACCAGAAGCGTCATTTGTTGATGATTTGGGTGCGGATTCATTGGATACCGTTGAATTGGTCATGGCTCTTGAAGAAGAATTTGATACTGAAATTCCCGATGAAGAAGCTGAAAAAATTACAACTGTTCAATCTGCTATTGATTACGTTAACGCTCATAAAGACGCGTAAAAGTTCCAAAAAAACGGCTCACTCTGAGCCGTTTATCATTTCACCTATCTATTGTTATATCGTTCGGAGGCTTCTGTGTCTAAACGTCGCGTAGTTGTGACTGGTCTTGGTATGCTCTCGCCTTTGGGTAATGATGTCGATTCGACTTGGAGCAATATCCTAGCTGGTGTCAGTGGGATTGGTCCCATAACGTCTTTTGATGCGAGTGAATACACCACTCGTTTTGCCGGTGAAGTCAAAGACTTTAATGTGGAACTGTATATTCCGAAGAAAGAAACCAAAAAAATGGATAAGTTTATCCAATTTGGTATTGCCGCTGGTAAACAAGCATTGGCTCATTCTGGATTAGTGGTTACTAGCGAAAATGCCGCTAGGATCGGTGTTGCTGTCGGTTCAGGTATTGGTGGTTTAGGTATGATTGAAGAAAACCATAGTCGTTTACTCGAATCAGGGCCCCGTAAAATATCACCATTTTTTGTGCCCGCGACCATTACCAATATGATTTCTGGTTTTCTTTCCATAATGGAAGGACTTAAAGGACCAAATTTAAATATTGTAACCGCGTGTACCACAGGGGTACATAATATTGGTATTGCTGCGAGAACTATCGCTTATGGTGATGCTGATGCCATGTTAGCCGGTGGTGCGGAATCCACCGTGTGCGGACTTGGTGTGGGTGGTTTTGCCGCAGCGCGCGCTTTATCAACCCGTAATGACAGCCCAACGACAGCGAGTCGTCCTTGGGATAAAGACCGAGATGGTTTTGTTATGGGAGAAGGCGCCGGTGTTATTATGCTGGAAGAATATGAATTTGCTAAACAGCGCGGTGCAACTATCTACGCTGAATTGGTAGGTTTTGGCATGAGTGGTGATGCTTATCATATGACGTCTCCTCCTGAAAATGGCGAGGGCGCAGCAGCGGCTATGCGAAATGCTATAAACGACGCTAATATTACGCCACAAGCTATTACTTATATTAATGCTCATGGTACATCAACTCCAGCGGGTGATATTGCCGAAGTTGCTGCAGTAAAAAGTGTCTTTGCTGAACATGCCAATTCGGTCTTAGTGAGTTCAACTAAATCGATGACAGGCCATTTGTTGGGCGCGGCCGGTGCTATCGAAGCTATATTTACGATATTGGCCCTGAGAGATCAAATTGCACCGCCGACGATTAATTTAGATAATCCCGGCGAAGGCTGTGATTTAGACTTTGTAGCTAATACGGCCAGAAAAGTAACTATGGATTATGCCCTGTGTAACTCTTTTGGTTTTGGCGGTACTAACGGCTCATTGTTGTTTAAGAAAGTCTAATTCATTGCATTTAGTGTCTTAACAAGTGCATTATTGAAAGCCCAGTTTGTTGGGCTTTTTTATGTGAGGCGTTTTTTAATTGATAATAGTTAATGGTCAAATACAAAACCATATTAGTGCTTCTGACAGAGCTTTACACTATGGCGATGGTTGTTTTACGACCCTTGGTTTTACGCAAGGTAAGGTGCATGCGTGGCCTTTGCATTTAGCTCGCCTGCAAAATAACTGTCAGCGTTTAGGCATAGACTTCGCCAAGTGGCAGGCCTTGGAAAATGATCTAAAGCAAATGCTCATTCAGGTCTCTGCTGAGCAAAGCAAGGGAGTGCTTAAAATTATTATTACCCGTGGGCAAGGCGGGCGAGGTTATAGCCCAAGCGGTGCACAAAACCCCACTTACATTATTTCTACTCACGAATTTCCTACCCATTATACGCAATGGCAAAATCACGGAATTGATTTGACTATTAGTACGGTTAAATTAGGTAAGCAACCCTTGCTTGCTGGTATCAAACATCTAAACCGACTTGAGCAAGTCTTGGTTAAACAAGAACTAGAAAAAACAAAGTTTAATGACGCCATTGTATGCAGTAGCGATAACGAGATAATTGAATCTAGTGCGGGTAATATTTTTTGGTTGCAAGATGGACAATGGTTTACCCCTTATTTAGATGAATGCGGGGTTGAAGGGGTTATGCGTAATCAAATCTGCGATATTTTGCATAGCCGTTCTCAGCCAGTTAAACAAATTAAGCAAATATTAGACACGGATTTTTATGTTCAGGAATTGTTTATTTGTAATTCCTTGATGGAAATTGTTCCGGTAAGATCATTGCAACTAAGCGACACTAGACAGCCACTGCAGTTCAGTACTGTTCAGGTTAAAATCCTGCAGACTCATGTTAAAGAAGTCCTATTAAATGAATGATTATCGATTGTGGTATCCATGCGGTTTATTTTAAAACTATTTTTGTTCTTGTTATTTTGTAGCGCTTTGTTAGGCGCAGCCTTTTATATTTATACAAATGAGCAGTTAAATGCCTCAATAGGGCTGCAGCAGCCGCAACTTTTTACCATAAAAAAAGGGCAAGCCGCTGGTCAAGTATTGAATGAACTGCAAATGCGTGGCGTAGTCAAAAATCCGCTAGTCTTTAAAGTGCTGTTTCGGATCAGGCCGCAATTGGCGGAATTCAGAGCTGGGACCTATGAATTATTACCCAACATGAGCAGACAAAACGTACTGGATTTATTGGTTAGTGGTAAAGAAAAACAATTTACGATCAGCCTAGTTGAAGGATTGCGTTGGCGGGATTGGCTTTTGCAGCTCAAAAATCAAGCTAATTTACTTTTTGATCAAGACACTGAGAACACAATTGCGGCCCTTGAAAGTGACTTACCCAGTCGATCATTAGAAGGTTGGTTATTGCCTGACACCTATCATTACGCATCAAGTACAAATGCAAGTGTTATCATTTTGATGGCACATAAACACTTGCTTTTAGTGCTGGATGAAGCTTGGCAGAACCGCGCTTTGGATGTGCCTTATCAGTCGTCTTTTGAAGGCTTAATTATGGCCTCTATTATTGAAAAAGAAACCGGTGTTGCTGAAGAGAGGCCGCGTATAGCGGGGGTGTTTGTGAATCGTTTGAACAAACGAATGCGCTTACAGACAGACCCAACCGTTATTTATGGGATAGGTGACAGCTTTGATGGTGATATAAAACGCAAGGACTTGACGACCCCAACGCCTTATAATACTTACCTTATAAAAGGTTTACCGCCTACAGCGATCGCTATGGCCAGTAAATTGGCTATTCAAGCGGCATTTCAGCCCATGGCTACCGATGAGTTGTACTTTGTGGCGAAGGGGGATGGTAGCCATCAATTTTCACTGAGCTTGCAGGAACACAATCAGGCTGTGCGCCAATATCAATTAAAAAAGAATAATTAACCCAAGAAGTGAGATTTGAATTGCAAAATTCAGCAAAATTTATTGTGATCGAAGGCCTTGAAGGTGCTGGTAAAAGCAGTGCTGTTGCGCTAGTTAAGCAGCTTATTGAAGAGGCCGGTCACTCACTCGTTACGACCAGAGAGCCGGGTGGAACACCTATGGCTGAAGCCATTCGTGACTGTGTAAAACATCATTGGCTTGATGAAACCGTGACCATAGAGGCTGAGTTGTTGTTGATGTATGCAGCTCGAGCGCAACTTTTACATAACGTTATATTACCTGCTATGGCGCAAGGAAATTGGGTCCTAGGTGATCGACACGATATGTCTTCACAGGCTTATCAAGGGGGAGGGCGTGGTGTTGATAATGCCATGTTAAAAGCCTTACGTGATATTACCCTCAAAAATTTCAGGCCTGATTTTACTTTATACTTGGACGTTGAGCCTAGTGAGGGCCTGAAACGAGCGCGAGGCCGCGGGGAATTGGATAGGATTGAGCATGAACATCTCGATTTTTTTGTTAGAACTCGTCAGCGGTATCTAGCATTAGCCAAAGCGGATAGTCGTTGTGCCATTATTGATACGATGCAAACCATGGAAAACGTTCACCAACAGATTAGGCATGAGATTAGCCTATTTTTGGCGGCTTAAATGTATCCTTGGTTGCAAAACACCTATCATCAATTAGCGACTCGTAAGCAAGAAAATAAGTTGCATCATGCGCTTTTGTTGCAAGGTCCTGCGGGTATAGGTAAAACAGCGTTTGTTAAACAATTGGCTACCTTGCTGTTGTGTGCAAAAAGCGTTGACGGTCAGTCATGTGGACAATGCCAGTCTTGCTTACTCCAAAAAGCCGGCAATCATCCTGACTATCATGAAGTCATGTCTGAAAAGCAGATTGGTGTTGATCTAATTCGCGATGCTATTAAAAAGTTAAGTGGCTCTGCTCAGCTATCTGGGGCAAAAGTATTGATCATTCATGCCGCCCATAGCATGACAGAATCAAGCGCTAATGCCTTATTAAAGACCTTAGAGGAGCCAACTGCCAATACCTATTTATTGCTGGTGACAAATAAGGCCGAGAGGCTATTGCCGACTATTATTAGTCGCTGTGAACGTATTGCCATGCCAGTACCTAGTTTTGCACAAACCTCAGCTTGGCTGATAAAACAATGGCCTGAACCGGTAGATGAAGAGTTTATTCATTTGTATGCCAACTCACCCTTGTCTTTATTAAACGAGCTGCAACAAGAACAAAGTGTGCCTTATGTGGACTTTAAACAAGGATTGGAAGGGCTGATGACCCAGCAAATTAATCCTTCTAAACTTGCGAACGATTGGCAAACGCAAGTAGAAAAATTACTGAAGTGGTTGCAGTTTTGGCTGCATTTGCAAGTAAAAAAAAGCCCCAAACTCAGTCCGCAATTATGGCAGTTGCACCAAGAGGCAATACAAGCGGTTAAGCGGGTGCGTAATCCAGGCGTTAACAAAGTGTTGGTGCTTAATCAGTTGTTGACTGATATTTCATTATTAAGGAAGTAGATGTGTTTGTAGATTCCCACTGTCATTTAGACAGACTTGACAAGTCCAATGAAGAGTTACAAGCACTGTTAAGCTTTGCGAATAGGCGGGGGGTTGAGCATTTTTTATGTGTTTGTGTCTCTGTGATTGATTTTCCTGCCATGCTCGAAAAAGTGCAGGGTTTGGCTAATGTCTCCGTGTCGTGTGGCGTACATCCGTTACACCAGGAGGACGCCTGTGACTTTGATACTTTACTGGCAACAGCAAGCCATCCAGATGTGGTTGCTATCGGCGAAACGGGACTCGATTATTTTTATAGTGCCGAGACGAAAGACGTTCAATTGCAATCCTTTGTTGATCACATCAAAGTAGCCAATATCTTGAAAAAACCGCTGATCATTCATACCCGTGATGCGCGTGAAGATACCATCCGCTTATTAAAAGAACATAAAGCAGCAGACACTATCGGCGTATTACATTGTTTTACTGAAAGCTGGCAGATGGCACAAGAGGCCATCGAGCTAGGATTTTATATTTCGATTTCAGGCATAGTGACTTTTAAAACCGCAACGGAGCTGCAAGAAGTTGTAAAACTTATTCCTTTAGACAGATTATTGATTGAAACAGATTCGCCTTGGCTTGCGCCAGTACCCTATCGTGGTAAACAAAATCAACCAGGCTATGTGCGCGAAGTCGGTGAGTTTATCGCCAATTTAAAAGGTATTTCGGTTGAAGAACTGGCTAAGGTGACGACACATAATTTTTATCAACTATTTAATATTAAAGCGGCTAAATAAATTTTTCTGCGCTAAGCCCGGATAAGTAGAGCTGATAAGTTGAGTGGCACAATAGCAATTCAGGTAAAAGATGTTCTGACAGCCTAGAGAGGACAGCTCAGATGAAAGTAGGTATATATATTTATGAAAATGCCGAGGTGCTGGATTTCTCTGGTCCGTTTGAGGTACTTACTACAGCGAATAGAGTGAGTGGCAAGCCGCTTTTTGACGTGTCTTTAGTCGCACAAAAAGCAGGTGTGGTGTTTGCTCGAGCAGGTTATAAAGTGTTGGCTGATGTTGGTTTTGATGACGCACCACAATTTGAATTACTTATTGTGGTCGGTGGCGATCACAGCCAAGAAATAAACAAACCCTTAGTAATTGAGTGGATTGCTCAGCAAGCTAGCCAAGCAGAGTTAGTCGCGTCAGTATGTACAGGCGCTTTTTTATTAGCCCAAGCTGGCGTCATAACCACCCAACAAGTGACAACTCATTGGCAAGATATAACCCAGTTACAACTGGATTTTCCAAAGCTAAATGTGCAAAAAGAGCTGCGCTGGCTTGATGCAGGTAATATTGTCACCTCCGGTGGTATTTCAGCCGGTATTGATATGACTCTGCACTTAGTGAGCCGTTTACACAGTCAAGCACTAGCGGTTAAAACCGCTAAACAAATGGAATTTTTGTGGTTAAAAAATAATTAGCTGGCAGCGCAAATTTGCTGCCATGCTACTTTACTCGAATCTCGAATCTTATTTCAAATCCAATACATATCTCAAGACAAATACCGCAGCCATAATATAAGTAATCATGCTGACTTGTTTATAACGACCTGTACCTAACATGATGCCCACATAAGTAATAAATCCAAGGGCAATGCCTTCACTGATACTAAAAGTCAGTGGCATAGCCAACAGAGCCATAGAGGCGGTAGCCAAGGCCGTTATGTCATCAAAGTCTAATTGTCTGAATGAATCCATCATTAATATACCTACCATGATTAGGGCAGGCGTGGTGGCCATTAATGGGATAACCTTCATCAAGGGGGTAAAAAATAAAGCAAGCAAAAAACACAGCGCTACAACTACTGCGGTTAAACCAGTTCTGCCTCCCGCTGAAACCCCTGCCGCGGACTCAACATAAGAGGTTACCGGTGATGTACCTATCGCTGCACCTATTACACTGGCAGCAGCATCGGCATTCATAGCCTTGCCTAACTTAGGTAACTTACCTTCTGCGTCGAGCAAATTAGCTCGGCGTGAGACACCAATTAGAGTGCCAATAGTGTCAAACATGTTGACAAATAATAAGGCAAAAATGAGATCCCATGTTTCCGCTAAATGTTCAATGGGATACAAAATATCCATTGCCATAAAAGTGCTACTGATACTATCTGGCATACCAATAAAACTATCTGTATGTTGGGTTAGGTAACCGTCGCCAACGGGTATAAATGCACCAACTAAGGTGAGTACCAACACTGATATTAATATGGCACCTGTGACTTTTTTAATAAATAATACGATGGTTAACAGGATACCCGCTAGGGCAAGTAGGGCGGCGGGTTCTGATAAATCACCGATGGTCACAAACGTGGCCGGATTGGCGACAACAATGCCCGCATTTTTTAGCCCTATAAATGCGATGAACAAACCAATTCCGCATTGCACCCCAATTTTAAGTGCCGCGGGTATCGCTTCTGCAATTTTGGTCCGTACCCCACTGAGAGATAAGAGTAAAAACAGCACACCATTCCAAAATACGATACCTAGGGCCGCATCCCACGGGATCTCGCGGGTGAGGCAAATAGTAAAAGCGAAAAAGGCGTTTAATCCCATACCCGGTGCCATTGCAATGGGGTAGTTGGTCATTAACGCCATAAGCAAGGTGCCGATACATGCCGCAAGTGCGGTTACGGTAATCAAGCCCTCAATGGGCATGCCGCCTGCAGACAGAATACTTGGATTAACCACCAGCACATAAGACATTGCTGCAAAAGTCGTCAGTCCCGCAATAAGTTCGGTTCTAAAATTGGTTTTATGTTCTTTAAGTTTAAAAATCCGTTCGAAGACATTTTGCATGCAGTTCGCTCTTAGTGTGACTATTTAATAGCCGTTTTGCGGTTAATGAAAATGATTCTGCAAAATGCTGACCAAAGAGTCCACTTTTTGGTGTGAATTATGCTGAACTCTGTAATATTTTATGATGAACTATAAAGTACGACAAAATAGGGCACCTAAGCAGTACTTTATTTATAAATTGATAGCCCGTTGCTCAGTTAATAGACAATGGGTGACTAGGATGACGGCATTTAATACTAAGGTAAAGTGGCGTTACTCCCCTTAAAAAAATAATAAGCTCCACAATGGTGCGCTTGCTATCATCGTGGTGCACTAACTTGATAAACCTTGATAATATTTAGGTAGATAGGAAAATAATAATGAAAAATGAGCTCAAAACTTGGGTGAGTGGCTTACCCAAAGCTGAACTTCATCTGCACATTGAAGGATCCCTTGAGCCTGAATTAATGATGAGTTTAGCCAATAAACATGGGGTGGAACTGCCTTACTCTTCCATAGAAGAAGTGCGCGCTGCCTATGATTTTCACAATTTACAGAGCTTTTTAGATTTATATTATTTGGGCGCTTCGGTTTTACGGGATGAAGATGATTTTTATCAGTTAATGTTCGCTTATTTAACACAATGCCGCGCAGATAATGTTGTACATACCGAAATCATGTTTGATCCACAAACGCATACCGCTAGGGGCATTGGTTTTGAAGTATTTATGCCAGGCTTTGCTCGGGCAATGAAACAAGCAGAAAACCAGTGGGGGCAATCGAGTCTACTGATAATGTCATTTTTGCGTCATTTGAGCGAAGAAAGTGCTCTGCAAACCCTTGAGGACGCTCGACATTATTTGGCTATGATCACCGCTGTGGGACTAGACAGTGCGGAGTTAGGCAATCCACCTGAAAAGTTTGAACGGGTGTTTGCTAAAGCAAAATCCTATGGTTTAAAGCGGGTGGCGCACGCGGGAGAAGAAGGGCCACCTGAGTATATTTGGGGTGCAACCAAGGTATTAGATGTGCATCGAATCGATCACGGTGTACGTAGTATTGAAGATCCTGACTTGATCAAGCATTTGGTAGAGAAACAAATTCCATTAACGGTTTGCCCTTTATCCAATACAAAATTAAAGGTCTTTCAACACATGCAAGAGCACAACATCTTACAATTGCTTGAACATGGTCTATTAGCCACCATTAACGCTGATGATCCGAGTTATTTTGGCGGTTATCTTAACGATAATTATTTTGCTCTTATTGATCATTTACCAATCACTAAACCGCATTTGCTGCAGTTGGTACAGAATAGTTTTAGCGCGAGTTTTTTACCCGAAGAGGTCAAGCAAGGTTGGTTGGCAAAAATTGTTTGATTATTACATTAATCGAAACACCTTAAATTACTCTTGCCAAGTCACGAAGCTCTAGTGACTTGGCACTGCTTAATGGTATATAAAAATTAATCGTCTTTAGATGCCATTGCGACCACGATTTTTAATGCCTCTTCTTGGCTAAAACCGCTATTAATCAGGGCCTGATACATGGCTCTAGTATAATCAGCTTGTGCCTTTATCAGCTCAGGATTACTCATGGCTTTAGTCTGGTTTAATAATTGCTCAGCAACTTGTTGATTAACAAAATCTAATACCGAGGCCTTTTCTGTTGGTTGCACTTGCGCTAGCAAGGGCGTTGAAAATAGCGGAAGTATAAGGGCTAAGCGTAAAAAGCGTTTTTTAAGACAAGGTCTTAATTGAGGGGTAAGCACTATGATTATCTCCGTTTAAGGGTTACATAAGTTTGTAAGTTGAACTGAGTATTAGTTCATGTGCAAGTGAATTAATGTTTAACACGTATACCATTTTAATAGACGAACTAGCCGAATCAACGAAAGCGGATACTCAAGGCTTTTTAGCACATTGGTGTTTTGTGCCAATTGCAAATATAGCCGAGCCGCTCAGGGAACGCTCAGGAATCTCTCTGCCGACTTAAATAAACGTCACGACAACGCAGATACAGGATAAATACTCAACTTTGCCGCAGGGAAAAGATATTGCCAATCGAGTTCTTTATTGGCTGACTGATATACTAAACGCAATGCATGGGGCATCCACACCCCTGAAAATCTATCATCTTGCTTAATCTAGGCTTAAATAGTGTTTCACTTTTGTTATCTGAACGTGAAGTGAAGCCGTCAGTTCATCAGCAAGGGTAACGACACGATGTTTGCCCCCTTTGCCATACCAAATTCGAATGGATTTATAATCAAAATCAATATCTTTCACTCTCAGTCTCACACACTCCATTAAGCGCAATCCGCTGGCATAAAGGATGGAAACAGGCAGTTTCTGTTGAGCGTTAGTGACCGCCAATAAGCGCCGCATTTCATCGGTGGTTAACACGACAGGCAGTTTCTGTTGCCTTGTACTTTTAACAAAGTTGAGTTTTACATTTAATGGTTGACGAATGATATCTCTATACAAAAACAC
>Ga0163215_100788_pt1 | contig 35864 bp, 29 predicted proteins | sample SynspAceP_FD_185934 | JGI IMG/M metagenome (GOLD analysis project Ga0163215, IMG submission 185934) | Saline lake microbial communities from Ace Lake in Antarctica - Synechococcus sp. Ace-P (Hybrid Assembly) | ecosystem: Environmental > Aquatic > Non-marine Saline and Alkaline > Saline | place...
TTGGCACATTAGAGCAAGTCAGCTCTAGCTCTTTACTCCAATAATAACTGTCTTTTTTAACTGATTTTCCTCTGTGAACTCTGTGTCCTCAGTGGTTCAATTTGTTCTCTTATCCACTTCGACCTAAAAGATTAACCCCATGACGGGTATAGGCACATTTCAGCCAATCCGTCTCAGTTTCGAGCAATATAAAAACACGTTTAATTCACCTGCTTTGCCTTTGTGTTCTCTGTGCCCTCTGTGCTTAAACCGCTTTTAGCTTTGTCTTTTGCACTTTTCTAGTCACTATTTACTCGTATCTATTTACTGCTCTTGTCTGCTTTTTCTTAAGCTCAGCTTTGTCTGGGTACTCATTAGTGAAAATGCTTTTGATTTTTTCTGCCCTATTGCGCCCTACTCCTTTATAATCCCGCCATATTGTAAAGAGAAATTAGTGACATTTAGTCAAGAGAATTAAAATAGCATGTTCGAAGAACTCGATTTAGACGATGATTTATGCCGCGCAGTAGCGGAATTAGGCTACAAAGAGCCTACCAGTATTCAACAGTTAGTCATCCCAGCGGCGATGGAAGGCAAAGATATACTAGCCTCAGCTCCTACGGGTACCGGTAAAACTGCGGCGTTTTTGCTGCCTGTTTGCCAATTTTTATTAGACTATCCGCGCCGTCAGCCGGGTGCAACTCGCATACTGATCCTGACACCAACCCGTGAGTTAGCCTTGCAAATATTTGAGCAAGCTAAACTCATCAGCAAGTATTGCCCGCATATTCATTGTGGCGTTATCACTGGCGGTATTAACTACGGAACGGATTTAGACTTACTCGACAACGAGTTGGATATTTTGGTCGCGACCCCCGGTCGTTTATTTGAGCATATTGAAACCGAAAAATTTGATTGTCGGGATATCGAATGCCTAATTTTGGACGAAGCGGATCGTATGCTCGACATGGGCTTTTCAGCCATCGTCAATCAAATCGCCACAGAAGCGCGCTGGCGTAAACAGAGCATGTTGTTTTCAGCCACCTTAGAAGGTGGCGGTATCGCGCGTTTTGCTAAAGAATTATTAAATGAGCCAGTGCAGCTCAGTGCCGATCCCAGCCGTAAAGAACACGCCAAAATTCATCAATGGCTGCATTTAGCCGACGATGCTAAACACAAATATGCCCTGCTTTGTCATATTCTAGAACATCAGGTCGATAGCGCTGTGGTCTTTGTCAAAACTCGTGATCGCTTAAACGAATTAAAACAATTGCTCGAACGTGATGGTTTTAGTGTTGCTTGGTTACAAGGTGAAATGCCGCAAGATAAACGGAACGATGCAATGCGCCGTTTCCGAGAAGGTGAAGTTAAAATCTTGGTCGCCACTGACGTGGCGGCGCGGGGCATAGATGTTGAAGACATCAGCCACGTGATTAATTACGACATGCCACGCACCGCAGATGTGTACGTACATCGTATTGGGCGCACTGGTCGTGCTGGTAAAAAAGGGACCGCTATCTCCTTAATTGAAGCTCATGACGTGTCTATCATCCCTAAAATTGAGCGCTACACTAAGCAAGTACTTAAACGCCGCGTGATTGATGAACTTCGCCCTAAACATAAAGAAGCGAAAGTCTCTAAAAAACCCAAGGTAAGTGCCAAAGCTAAAAAGAGCTTAGGTAAAAAAGTAAAAACCAAAGTTAAAAAGAAAAAAGGCCGCGGTAAAAAATCACCAGAAGCGTAAATTTTTCTTGAGTTAAAAAGGACAGTTGTGAGTCAAAAAATAGTGTTAGCCACGGGTAACCAGGGCAAGGTAAACGAGCTGAGTAACATGCTTAGCGCCTTCAATTTGAATGTCGTTGCGCAAAGCGAATTTGCCATTGGTGAAGTGGCCGAAACCGGTACTACCTTTGTTGAAAACGCGATTATTAAAGCCCGCCACGCAGCCCGTATCAGCGGTTTGCCTGCCATTGCTGATGATTCAGGTTTAGCCGTAGATGCCTTAGGTGGTGCGCCCGGGGTTTATTCAGCCCGCTTTGCCGGCGATAATGCTACTGACAAAGACAACATCAACAAACTATTAGCAGACTTAAAAGACGTACCTGAAGGTCAACGTCAGGCACGTTTTTTATGTGTTTTGGTCTATTTGCGTCATGCAGATGATCCAACACCTCTCATTTGCCAAGGCGAATGGCATGGCGCAATTACCGCTAAAATAATTGGTACAAACGGTTTTGGTTATGACCCGGTATTTTGGCTTAGGGAGCAAAATTGTAGTTCTGCCCAGCTTAGTCCCGAGCAAAAAAACCAATTGAGTCATCGTGGCAAAGCACTTGCTTTATTAGTTAAAGCCATGGAAAGCCAACTTGCTTAAGCATACTAATCAAGACTCAGCGTTAAGTTTACCGCCCCTGTCTTTATATATTCATATTCCGTGGTGTGTGCAAAAGTGCCCCTATTGTGACTTTAACTCTCACGGTCAAAAGCAACAAGAACTGCCCGAAAGTGAATATGTCAGTCATTTGCTGGCTGACTTGGCTGAAGATGCGGCATTAGTCGCCGACCGCCCAGTGCACAGTATTTTTATTGGTGGTGGCACACCCAGTTTATTCAGTGCGCAGGCTATTGATAGACTATTAAAAGGGGTGCGCGAACGGGTGAATTTACTGCCAGATGCCGAAATCACCTTAGAGGCCAACCCAGGCACAGTTGAAAGCCAGCGTTTTGCCGGCTATGTGCAAGCGGGTATTAATCGCATATCGATCGGTGTGCAGAGCTTTCAGGCGGATAAATTACTCGGTTTGGGCCGTATTCATGATGATAATCAGGCACGTCAAGCCGCCGTTATTGCCCATGATGTGGGTTTAAACAGCTTTAATTTAGACTTGATGCATGGCTTACCTAAGCAAAACCTTGAAGATGCCTTGTTTGATATAAGCAGTGCGCTGGCGCAAAATCCTCCACACTTATCCTGGTATCAACTAACTATTGAACCCAATACCCAGTTTCACTCCAAGCCGCCAAAATTGCCCGAGGATGAGCTGTTGTGGGATATTCAAGAGCAAGGTCATGCTTTACTTGAGGCCGCGGGTTATAAACAATATGAAATCTCGGCTTATAGTAAAATCGGTCAGCAATGTCAGCACAATCTTAATTACTGGCGCTTTGGTGATTATTTAGGTATTGGCTGTGGAGCCCATGGCAAAATCACCCTGCCTGAGCAAAACAAAATTGTGCGCACGGTAAAGGTCAAACACCCTAAAGGGTATATGGACTTAACAAAAGCCTATACCAGCGAATTAAAAAGCGTGGCCGATGATGAACTGCCCTTTGAGTTTTTTATGAATCGCCTGCGTTTGGTCGAACCCTGTCCTAAAGCTGATTATCAAAAATATACCGGCTTAGCTCTCGCTGAGGATGTGCAGGCTAATCTGCAAAATGCCATAAATAAAGGTTTGCTAAGTGAAACCGCCACATATTGGCAGGTCACGCCATTGGGTCGTCGTTACTTAAATACTCTATTAGAACTCATGGTCTAGTGACTCAACAACCCCATACCTCGCTTACTTTGTTAGATTTTGTGCACAGCTAAGCGACAACATTATCAGGAGTAAATCAATGCTGAATAAAAAACGCAAGTTTGGATTCTGCTTATTATTTTGCTTATTATTCCATGGGGCTAACTATGCCCAATCCGTCGACAGTCTTAAAACCAATATTGATGCCATACACCAAAACCTGCAACAAAGCCCTCTGTCTGAGGAAGAGCAAAGTAAGATAAAAACGCAGCTCGACCATGCTCAATCTTCTTTAAACGACTCTGCGGCAGCTAAAAACCAGCAACAACAATATGAGCAAATTGCCTCAACAATTGATGAAAAACTAACTAAGTTACAAAAGCAACAACAGATAGTAGACCGACAAGGTATAAAAAACATTGAAGGTCAATCAACTGAACAATTAGACAACAGTTTGATGGTATTGCAGGCTGAGCAAAATAATTTGCTTGTCCAATACGAAGACTTGCAACAACAAAAAACGGTCTTAAGTCGCCGACCAACGGTAATAAGCGATGAACTCAATACTATTCGTAGCGAAGTAGACACTACCCTTTTGGCACTAGACAACAGTAATTCTGCCAATGACGACCTCAGGAGTCAGAGCAGTATTGTCGCTCTACAAGCCAAGTTGCTTAATTTGCGCACCAAGACGACGGTACTAGAGCGGGAAGTCGCGACCGTGCCAGCAAGGCAGTCCTTGCTCGACGCACAAATTGCTCTAGTGAATACTCAGTTAGAGGCTGGCGAAGTTAAAATTTTTCAGACTCAACAACAACTGGAAAAGCGCCGTGCAGGCGGCGCGAGTGAAGCGATACAAACCGCAGAGCAAGATCTACAAACAACAACAGATTCCCCACTTTTAAGCCTTGTTGCTAAAGACAATCTTAGCTTAGCTAATAGTTTACAAAGTGTTGTTTTACGTGCGCCCGATGTCGATGAAAATAGCTTACGCTTGCGCCAGCAGCAGCAAAACCTTAAGCAGTCTTCCCAAATTGTCAGTCAAATTTTAGCCACTGGACAGATTACCGATGAACTCGGGATTTTATTGCATCGTTTACGTTCTGGCTTGCCGCAAGAGGGACCGCTAGAAAACCGACTGGATAACATTAATGAAGAAATTGTTAAACACCAACTCAATTTAATTCTATGGCAAGACAAACTACGAAATCTGCATGATGAAAAAATCAATTTTTTACCTATAACGACTGCCAAAAATAACACCCTAGTTAGCCAAGACCAGGGTCTTAGCCAACAAGAACGTACGGGTTTAAACGCGCTAAAAACCTCACAAACTCAACTCCTTGAGCAATTGATTGATGCAGCTCACAGTCAGCTAGAAAAACTGCTTGATGAAAAGTTGATGCTCATTGATGTCAAATCTAGTACCAATGAACTAAAAACCTTACTTGATCGGCGCTTAGTTTGGCTACCTTCTTACACTCAATTGGCCGATAATATTTTTCCTTACTTGCTGGTGAGTTTAAATTGGTACCTAGACGGCGAAGCATGGGTGCAAGTAGGTCGCGACTTATGGATTGGGGTTAATAAAAATAGCCTCGCCACATTCGGTGTACTCTTAGTTTTTGTCGTTTTACTGTTATTACGCAAGCTTCTGAAAAAGTCTCTAAGGCAATTAAGCACCCACGTGGGTAACGTCGGTAAGGACACGCACTGGGCCACGCCACTCGCCTTGTTTGAAACCATTATATTAGCCTTACCGCTGCCCTTAGGCATTGCTGCAATTGCGGGCTTAATCAGTGTCGGCGCCAGTAGTAATGGTTTTTCAAACGCGATTGCAACGGCATTGGCAACCGTATCAAGCCTCAGCCTTACCTTGTTATTTTTTCGTTCAATGTGTCGCAAGAATGGCATTTTTGTTGCGCATTTTGCGTGGAGCAATACCGCTCGCGCTGCTCTTGGCTCATTACTAACTTGGTTTGCTTGGTATCAGGGCGCCGCGACCTTTTTGTTTGCTTCAGCCATAGCTAGCAATCAAATTGAACTCCGATACGGTATCGCCATACTGGCATTTATTGCCATGTCGCTGGGCATTGCGATATTTAGTTTTCATTTTTTTAAACCCAAAACGGGTGTGGCAGTGAATATTGTTGGTCACAAACCAAAATCATTGTTAGCTCAGCTGGCCTTTCCTTTTATGGTCGCCGCCCCACTTTTAATCGGTTTACTGCCACTTACCGGTTTTTTTGATACCGCGGTTGAACTGCAATCAAAACTCTTTATATCCGGCGTAGTACTGATTTTTGTATCCATATTTTATGGCATTGTTATGCGTATTTTAATGGTAGCGTATCGCCGCTATTTACTGCGCAAAGTAAAATTAAGACGGGCAAAAATTGAAGCTCAACGCAAGCAACAAGAACAAAAAGAGGCCAGTGGTGAAGCCTTACCAGAAATAGCACCAGAAGCACTTCCAGATAATCAAGAAGCGGCTAGAAAAATGCGTAAAAGTGCAATGGGTTTATCTACGGTACTGTTTTTAGCCGGTTTGTGGTTTATCTGGCTGCCACTTTTACCCGCTCTTGGCATTGTCAACGAAATTGTAATGTGGCAGAAAAACATTTCCGTTGATGGTATTCCATCCAGTGAAAACGTGACCTTGTGGAACTTAATTATCTCCGTGTTATTTTTAGTAGGTGGTTTTATCGCTGCCAAAAATTCACGGGGCATGCTGGAGATTAGTTTTTTCGACAAAGTGAGTCTTGACCCCGGTGCCCGTTATGCCGCGGTAACCATTTTGGGTTATGTCATTATGGGCACCAGCCTCGTATTAGGCTTGGGGCAATTAGGTATTGATTGGTCAAAACTGCAATGGATTGTGGCCGCACTCGGGGTTGGACTGGGCTTTGGCTTGCAAGAGATTGTGGCTAATTTTGTATCCGGACTAATTATTTTATTTGAACGTCCAGTGCGAGTTGGCGATACCGTCACTATTGGCAACTTAAGTGGCACAGTCAGCAATATAAAAATTCGCGCCACCACCATTACTGACTTTGATAATCGGGAAGTATTGCTGCCGAATAAATCTATTATTACCGAAAATGTCACCAATTGGACCTTACACAATCCGATTACCCGTTTATTATTAAAAATTGGTATTGCTTATGGCTCTGATACACGTTTAGCCCGCGAGGTGTTATTAAATGTACTGGAAACTCACCCAGATGTACTTAAACTGCCGGCCCCCAGTGTGTTATTTATGAATCACGGTGAAAGTTCATTAGACTTTGAATTGCGTATTTTTGTCGAAAACCCCTCTAAACGACTACCGGTTATTCATGAAATAAACACTCTGATCAACGAAGCCCTAAGTAAAAATGGCTTTGAAATTCCATTTCCACAACGTGATATTCATATTATTGGCAACAAAAACTTGTTACCAATCGACGATGAGAAATAAGGTCGGATCTAGACAGTTACCTTATAATTCGGCTAATATCATGAAAACATCGCTTTGGTGAAAACATAAACCAAAAGAACTAAAGCGTCTTTTTAGATCGTCTGATGTTTGCCAATAATCAAGGAATGAATCCCTCATAACATAGGGAAGATATCAACACACTAGTTTGCTTATTACTTTAGATACAACAAGCGACCGTAATTATGCAGAATTCAGAGATAGTTTATTTTGTTTTAAGCTGGGACGCAGATTGGAATCAAATCGAGGTAAGTTTACAGTGAATAAGTTAAAAATTGTTTTAGTGCTATCTTATTTAATTGCTTTAAATAGTCAGGCAAATGTATTTATTTACAAAGGGCCCGAGAACTCCGACGATCAACGCTACCAATATGTACAAAAAGTATTGCAATTAGCCCTGAATAAAACCAAACAAGAGTATGGCGACTTTGAATTAAAAGCCACCAGTGAAGACATAAATCTAGGCCGTTTGCTGCTACAAATGGATAAAGATATTTATCCTAATTACTTTTTTAAAATATCAATAACTGACGAGTTACTCGAGAAATTTCATGTAATTCAATTTCCGGTCGACCGCGGCGTTTCTGGTTATCGCATCGCTTTCATTAATCAACAACGCAAAGAAAGCTTTTGCCCTATAGAAAACATTGAAAGCTTGCGTAAACAAGTAGTGGTGCAAGGTATTGGTTGGTTAGACGGTGAAATATTGAAATATAATGGCATTAATGTTTACGCCCTGGCTAATTACCGAAGCATGTTTGAATTAGTTAGCCTCAACAGAGTGGATCTATTTTTTCGGGCGATTAACGAAATCAAAAATGAATATGAGGCAGAACAGCGCAACTTTCCTAATTTGATGATCGAGCCTTGCATTGCTCTTTACTACCCACTACCCCGCTTTTTTGTCACCGCTAAAAATAATATCGAAAATGCCAATCGCATTGAAAAGGGCTTAAAAATTGCCTACGCAGATGGTAGTTTTATAAAATTATGGGAAGAGTATTTTTTAGACAGCATTGAGTTAGTTAAATTAAAAAATCGAACGCTACTGAAGCTTGAAAACCCTTATATTCGAGGACTGGATCCTGGCTATAAAAAATATAATTATTTATTACCAGAAAAGGTGACTACCGTGAGTTTATTGCACTAAAGCTGTGATAACACCGTCACAATGAGATAGTCAATTTAATGTTATCTATCTCGTCAATTTAAAAAATCCTCGGTCTGTAAAAGATCGTCGAAAGTTGGTTGAATGGAAGTTCAAGGGCAAAGGATCGCGCTTTAATTCGGTCTATTGACATAAGCTCGCATTGAGCATCTAGTATCAATTCACTTTGTGTTCGCAGCTAAACTGAGCCGGTCACCGGCGGCTCCTACAAAAAAGCACGGATAACTTTACCTTTGGTGAGCACTTTTTTGGCTTTTAGTGCTGTTCACCGGTATCGAGAATATCGTAAGGCTGTAACTCGGATACTGAGGCTCTTAAATTCTCTTCGACCTTGTCTAAGGCTTTAAACTTCTTACAGAACCACTCTGCTTTTTGTTTGAGTGATTGTGCTTTGGGAGCTACATTTTGTTCAATCGCGGCGCCCACATCTTCAAGTTTTTGCGCCAGCTCATCAACTTTTTGTTCGGTACTTTGCTCGCTAGCGACTAAGCCACCGATGGCAGATAGAATGCCTCCGACAGAAGTACTCATTACTTGCTCTATTTGCTCTTCAAGCTCTCGGTCAACAAAGTCGTCAACGTTTTCTAGACGACCTGGCCCCATATAATAGGTGTCGTTAGCGTGAATAAACTTTTCGCGCACACTTTTTTGCACCCTTTCTAAGGAAGCTTGCAACTTCTCCTGACTTTTATGATCCTTACCCATCAAACCAGAATAAACATGTTCCACAGTATCGACGGCTAATTCCACGCCCTCATTGGCCAGTAGGATCATTTTGGGTACGATCAAATGCAGACCATTGGCCAGTTCAGCTAGACTCTGTTGCTGCTGAGGATCACTGAGCTCAATCCAATTGCCGCCAACTATCAACTGTGAATCACCATTGATCTGATAGACTGTACGGCTATTATCAATCACCCGAATTTGCTGTTGGTTAATCACTAAACCAAAATTGAGGGCCACTTCACAGTTGAGATCGGCCAGCGCTGAGTGACAAAAAAAACACAGGAATAGAAATCTGAATGCCATACTTTTCTCAAATAAACCTTTGCGGTGTAGTGTGCCGTTTAGCACCAAAATAGCAACTGGGGATCAGATAAGTTTTAGAATTCCTAGGTTAATTGGCAGTTCTAACTAAGCGAGTGTAAACAAATAGTGATTTGTCTTTGATGGAGTTACTGCTATTAAAAAAAGCAATAACCCATGCCCGTTGCGGATCACTGACTGCAGGACTTGATGTCCAAAAATCATCAGAGGGAGTATTGGGGAAAATACTGGTATTGATCGCAGGACGCACACACTGGCCTTCAGTAATACTGGCTAACTCTTTGACATTAGGGACTCGCCAACCGCTTTGATCAGCGTAAACATAGCCATGAGCGCTAACTAAGGCTTGTTGCCAACTCAGCTCAAGTGCTTCTCCTGTGCAGGTACTATTTATCCATGTCTGTCCCAGACTGCAACGCATCCACATCAAGCCGACTCGAGTATCTGTGACTGTCCCGTCTGCATTGTCCGTAAAGTTAGTGATGGGCGTAGTCGGCGCAATACTCTCTAGACAGGTTTGCCCTTTAGCTAAACAGGCATACATTAACAAAGTCATTAACAGTAGGTGCTTCATCTTCCGGCTCTCACTAAACGAATTCTGGCAGGGCTTGCTTTAGTTAAAAAGTTGTCATTACCCGACGCAAAATCTAAAGCCCATGCGGTACGCGAGATTTCTTCTGCGGCTCCATCTGCACTCGACTGGTTAGTCCAATACCATGTAGGACTACTCAGATTAAGCGTCGTATTAGGGAAATAATCAGCATCTATCATGGGGGCTACATCATGGCCAAAATGCACTAATGACAATAACTCTTGATGACTTGGTAAGCGCCAGTCATTAAAATTGCATAGTCCAAGTTCATTCACCGCTTCAACATAAGCCGAAGTATTACACTCGGTCAAATTACAACTAGCCGCAGCACCAGTTTGTGTGCCGCTTGGGTCGCTCCCGTTTTCGGCCGCATACCAAGTATAACTGTAGGAACTACTCTGCAGCCCAGTGCTTGCGCTGGCAAGTTTTACCTCCCAAATCAAACCGGTCACATTGTCACGCACACAGGACCAAGCGGTAGATGTGGCATCAATTTCATCTCCCTCAGCATTAAGGCGAGTAAAATCAAAACCCTGCTCACCTCGTCCTGCTTTTTCCAACAAACCATTGGCGGCAATAATATCTTGGCCCCGCTGACCATCTTGGCCAGGGAAGCCATCTTGATGTTGATTGCTGTTGTTATTGGTGTTCGTTGCTTGTAACAAAATCCCTGTGTCATTCAGTGGCCTGATCAATAAGGGTTTAATGACAACGTTAACAGCATCTTCTACTACATTGCCAGACACATCCCTGACCGCCAAAGTAAAGGTTATTGTGCGCTGTGATAATACTTTTGGCGCAATGGCATAGGTCGATAATTGTTGCGTATCAGCAATTTGGGGATTCAATTCTGAATCATTTAACCACTGAGAAAGTAAGGGTCTTGCGGCGGCAACACTGGTACTTGCTTCTCCCGCCAAGATAATAGACTCACCAGAAAACACTTGATGATCTTTACCCGCGTTCACTAAGGGTAAGGTGCGACTTGCACTCAAAATACTAAGGGTGACAGAGTTAGACGCTTGTGCGCCCTCTTCGTCCGTGACAGTCAATGTAAAGGCGAGTTCATTGTCATTGACTAACACCGGGCTAATAAACGCTAAGCTATCACCATCCGTGCTGATACCACTTAATACCGCCTCACCGGCAGTTTGTTGCCATTTAAATTGGCTGATTGATTGCCTCCCATCAGAAGCATCTTCATCGAAACTGCCGCTTCCGTCGAGTATCACTTCAACTCCTGCTGGAAATTGATTAAAGGCTAAGTCACTGACTTGCTTGGCGACAAGCTCTGCAATGGGCGCAATGTTGACGGGTAAAATTTGATATTCAACACTATCTGAACCTTTGTTACCTTCTGCATCCGTGACATCAAGGGTAAATACATACGTTAAAGCCGTGGTGGTAGAGGGGGCAACAAAGGTAGCCGTTGCTTTATTGGCACTGACTTGGGTTATGCTCAATCTAGGAGTCACCCGCCATACGTAGGTTAATAAGGCAGATTGGCCAACGGCCTCTGCTGTCAGAGTCACAGTGGTGTTTTCATTTACGCTTTTATTGCTGCCTGCGTTGACAATTACCTGCGCATTTGGCGTGCTTGTTGAACTGCCCAAGGATCCTCCACCGCAAGCCAGCAGCGCCAAGCTAAGCCCGCAAAGCACAGTTAAACGAAGAACTAAAGGTTTTACTAAATTTGCATACATGGAATAAAAAACAGTAGGTATTTAAGTGATCTTAGTGATTACTATGCAGATTACGTACCAAGCGCAGGAGAAAATAAAGATAATATCCACGGCAACATAGCTGCCGTCGCAATACCATTAATACATAAGCCAACCGTGGCAAACGCAGCCGCTTTTTCACCCAAGCTTATGGCATGCGCAGTACCAATGGCATGACTCGACGTCCCCAAAGCTAAACCTTTGGCACTGGCACTGTGTATGTTAAACAAATCAAACAAGGGCCGACTTACTAATACCCCAACCAATCCCGTCACAATAACAATGCCTGCAGCGATAGACGGGTTACCACCAATTAAACGTGTGGTATCAATTGCCAGTGGAGTGGTAATAGATTTAGTCAATACACTCAGTTGTAGCCAGTGGGGTGAGGTAAATGAATATAATATGAGCCACGTTATAAAAGGACCCAGTAAGCCCCCTAACAAAATCACCGCAATCACTTTAAAACCTGCTTGATGAATTAAGCGTAGATTACGATACACCGGGATAGCTAAAGCACACGTTGCGGGCCCTAATAACCAAGTCAATAAACCGACTTCACGGGCATAAAATTTAATATCTTGAGCAAATACCATTAATATGGTCAAGACCAATACACTGCTAAGCAAAATCGGATGCAACCAAACTCGGCCACCAAACATACGGTTGATTTTCACAGCAATAACATAAGCCAAGAGGGTTACAGATAACCAAAGGATTTCACTCACCCAAGGTAGAGTAGTGCTAAGCCAATCATTCATCAGCGGACTCATCTGCACTAGCGACTAGCAACTTTTGCGCTAACCATGCGGTAATCACCATGCTTACCACCGTACTCAATAATATAGCCAGCCCTAATAACCACAACCAAGAACCTAAATCTGCCAGATAGGCTGCCGCCCCTACGGTAACAGGAATAAACAACAAGGCCATCGAACGTAAAGCCCAAGTACTAACAATATCTAGGGTTTTGGGTACACGTTTAGTAATTAACAAGGCTAACAACATAACAAGTAAGCCCAGTAAGGAAGCAGGTAGTTTTATAAAGAGGCTAAGATAATCACCCACAAGCCAGCAAAAAATGAGTGCCAAGAATGCGAGTATGAGATGCAAACGATGAGTCATAGCTATAGATAATCGGCAACTAAAACACGTAGTTGCCAACGATAGAAACGAGTAGGTTCCACCAATCTAACCGGTTTTAATATCATCTAAATGATATTTATCTATTAGAGAATAAAGGGTGGGTCTAGTCACACCTAATAATTCAGCGGTTTTAGACATGTTTTGTTCAGCCACTTGATAGGCGTTGCGAATAGCACGACTTTCAGCATGTTCCCGCACTTCTCGCAGATTTAAAGAGTCGATAGTGCTTACATCATTATTGACCTTTAAATTTAAATCCTCAGCTTGAATATGCGTGCCCTCAGCCATAATAACCGCGGCTTTTAACTTATTTTGCAATTCGCGAATATTACCTGGCCACTTATGCTGGGTCATCGCCTTAATTGCGCTATCACTGAAACCTTTAATCTTTGTTTTAAATTCTTCGTTGTATTGGGCAAGAAAGGTTCTAGCCAGCAAAATAACGTCATTATTACGCTCCCGTAAGGGCGGAATATTGATATTAATTTCACCTATGCGGTAGTACAAATCTTCGCGGAAAGTTTGCTCGGCCACCATAGCAGGCACGTCGCGATGGGTTGCACAGATGACCCGAATATCCACTGGGATTTCACTGCGCCCGCCAACCCGCTCGATGACTCTTTCTTGTAAAAAGCGCAACATTTTAGCCTGCAAGCCAATGGGCATATCGCCAATTTCATCTAAAAACAGCGTACCATTTTGTGCTGTTTCTATTTTGCCTGGGGTAGTTTTATTGGCGCCGGTAAAGGCCCCCTTTTCATAACCAAACAATTCACTTTCTAACAAGTTCTCTGGTATGGATGCACAGTTTATGGCGACAAAAGGTTTGTCTTTTCTTAAGCTGTGTTCGTGAATACTGCGGGCAAATACTTCTTTACCTGTGCCACTTTCACCCAATAATAACGTACTAATATCGGTTTGTGCGATACGTTCGGCCTTGCGACTGGCGGCCAATATACTCTCGCTCTGACCAATGATTTTATCCATCGATGGTGCTACTGCCACTAAATGGCGATTTTCCATCTCTAAATTAAATAAATTCATCGCGCGACTAACTAGAATTTGAATCGTGTCAGAATCGATGGGTTTCTGATAAAAATCGTAAGCGCCAAGATTAATCGCTTTCAAGGCATTTTTTTTATCATTATTGCCCGTTACGACAATCACCTTGGTCTGTGGCGCCAAAGATAAAATTTCTTCTAGGGTTAACATACCTTCCGTTGCATTGGCTGGATCGGGCGGTAAGCCTAAATCCAAAGTAACCACTTTTGGTTCAAAGCGCCTTAACTGCGCTATAGCACTGCTTCGATCCTCAGCAAATATGACTTCATAACCGGCAAAACTCCACTTTAACTGTTTTTGAATGCCTAAGTCGTCTTCTACGACCAATATTTTTTCCATGTCTATGCCCTTCGATTCATTTCGTTTTGATTAAATTGGAATGCGTAGTGTAAATGTTGACCCCTGCCCTTCTATACTTTCAACAAAAAGTTGCCCCCCAATTTTCTCTAAGAACATTTTGGCATCAAATGCCCCAATTCCCATACCAGCATTGCCTTTAGTGGTATCAAACGGTTTAAATAGTCGCGTTTGAATAAATTGCTCACTCATACCACAACCCGTATCTATTATTCTGACCAACATATGTTTGTCATTTTCAGTCTTATCCAAGATCACTTCAATTTTTCCGCTATCATCAGTGGCTTGTTGTGCATTACTCATTAAGTGATACATGACATTGGCGAATTTCTCTTTGTCTAGCACCACTTGAGTTTCACTATTGATTACCAATTGTGGGCTGGGCAATAAGGTCGCGCAACGGTGTTCTATGACTTTTTTAATGCATGTTGACAGCAATACAAGAGAATCTGAGCGCACCAAGCTAGTATCTTTTTCGGTTAACTGACTCAACATTTTTTCCATACGCGCCTTGGTATAATGCAGTGTCTCAAAGGTATCTTCAATAAATTCGGGATTATTTTTATGTTGTTCAGCATTGCATAAAATAAGGTCTATTTGTGCCAATAAGTTTTTTAAATCATGTAATACAAACGCAGACATTCGGGTAAATGCGGCGAACTGCGCATTTTCTGCCAGCTCTTTAGCCGCTTGTTGGTGAAACAGAAAATTCGACACTTGAGCGGTTACGGCATTAATATAGTCGCGCAACTCCCAATTTAGTTTTTTAGTCGTATTGTCAGAGCCCTGCATAGCAACCATGCCCCAAAATTCATTATCTTTATACAAGGGTACAATAATCTGAAAACGCGCTTGATTTAACAAAGCATGATTTATTTTAAGCCCTTCATAAATATGTGGATGAGTGCGTAACTCAGCGATGTCTACTATCCACGCCCTTTGCTTAAAAAACTCTCCCAGTGCTCTTAGCACATTTTTTTCATCTTCATTTAGACTGGCATAGTCCACATCTGCCAACTTCCTCAATTCGCCATGTTGGCAAGTAAATAGACAACCACTTTGATAATCGATAGCTTGTAAAAAGCCTTGTAATGCAGTGAGGTGAACTTGATTAATTTCACCTTGAGCATTTTCTAAACATTGAGTGAGTTTGACCCACTCTTGCCGATAATCAAACTGGTTAGCAAAAAAATTCTTGGTAATAAATACCTTAATGCGGGTTCGAAAACTGGTGGACATAAAAAGCGCGGCGAGAATCGTCAGCGATAAAAAGATCAATACAACTTGAATACTCGTGTCCCACTCGCCACCCATATATTTGACGACATAACCCACCATTGCCATCACAAACAAGTAGCCACCAGCCACTAGCAATAAGGTACTGTGTAAGACTATTTCTCTAGAGATATAGATTTCAACCCCCCAATTTTTAACCCGCCGAATAGCTAGAACCAGAAAGGGAATGAGGGCTGCGTAAATAAAACCACGGGCTGATAAATAATAAATATGCACTTGATCGATCATAAGGGCATTAGCGAATGTCAGAAAATCAAAAATACTGATCACTGCTAAATATATGATCAGCGGTTTAAGCGCCCAACGGTTTTCGCCAGATTGACGGTAAATGATTTCGAGTAGTACTAAAAACTCCAGTGCTATGACGGTTTGCAGTAAATATTGCCAAGATGCAAAAAAATCACCAAACAATGGAATCAACATGGCGAATAAGGGTAAAGCAAGGATGAACCAGGTTTCTTTACGCACTACTACCTGTTGAATATTCTTGAAGTTATCTTTTAAGCATGACGCCAAAAATAACAACCAAAACAGATTTTTGATGTTATCGAAGAATATAATTTTTTCTATGGATAACTCTGCAAAGAAAAATGGTACGCCAGACCAGATGCTCGTTGCGGCAGTGGCTAAAACCAATAAATACTTAGCTAAACCTGACTTACGAACGGTTAAGATTAACAGCAATAAAAAAGCGTACCCTATGGCACTAATTGCATACCCCATTACGGCTAACATAATCTCAATCCTTGCTCGATTTCATCATTACTTTATTATAGATTTTACTATGTGCTTATTAGCGTTTTTTTAAAATAAGGCTGCCAATGGAATAGCCCGCACCAAAGGAACATAGCAAGCCAATTTCTCCACTAACAAGATCTTGGTGATGCAAATTAAACGCAATAATAGAGCCAGCCGACGCAGTATTGGCGTAGGTATCGAGCACAATAGGTGCTTCTTCCAAGCTAGGTTCACGGCCGAGTAATTTTTTACTGATTAAGGTGTTCATATTGATATTCGCTTGATGTAACCACCAGCGTTTTACATTACTTGAATCGAGTGAATGACGTTGCAAGTGCTCGTTGATGTGTTCCACCGCCATCGGGCACACTTCCTTAAATACTTTACGACCTTCTTGATGAAATAACATGTCATTCGCAAAAGGGTCACTGTCATTGGCACGACTCACATAGCCAAAATTAGAACGGATATTGTTTGAATAAGATGTGACGGCTTTGGTACTCATGATTTCATAAATATGTTCAGCATCAGCCGTTTCAGACGCTTCAACCACCAGAGCGGTGGCGACATCGCCAAATATAAAGTGGCTGTCTCGATCGCCATAGTTAACTTGCGGCGATGTGAGTTCAGGGTTAATAACTAAGACCCCTTTAGCCGTGCCAGCCGCAATCATTTCGTAGGCGCGATGCAAGGCAAATGTCGCCGCAGAACACGCCACTAACATGTCAAAACCAAAGCCCTTAATACCAAGAGCTTCTTGCACTTCAATGGCTAAGGCAGGGTAAGAACGTTGGGTGTAGGCGCAAGCTACAATCACAGCATCTATATCAGCTGCAGTTTTATTGGCCGCAATCAGCGCTTTTTTAGCGGCATCTATGGCCATTTCTGCTTGGTCACTGAGTTCATCATCAGCACGCTTGGGAATATTTGGGCGCATTCTAGTAATATCGAGAATGCCATCTTTAATGTAAGTGTAACGGCTGCGAATACCAGAAGCCTTTTCAATAAATTCTGCACTTGAAAGAGGCTTTGCGGCTAGCTCACCAATCTCTATCTCGGTGCGATTATCGGCGTTAAACTTTTCAGCGTAGGCGTTATAGGCCTCCACTAACTCTTCGTTTGAAATACTATGTAAAGGTGTCCAAAGACCAGTACCACTAATTACCACTGACGTTGTCATACTCAATTCCAAGATACGTATATCCTGATAGGTTAACGTTTTAAATAGAAAATGTCATGAGCAAAAATAACAGTCGCTTTATCAAACGAATAAGGCCAGCCTAAGCTGACCTTATTCGTTAACAAGTAGTGATCTACTTAAACCCCGCGTAACTAAAATATATAGGTGGTGACGGCGCTCAATAATTGCTCTTTGCTATTTTTTCCAGTGACGCAGGCTTTAACATCTTTGTTTTTAAAAACATAGACTTTATCGTGCGTTCCAATGGCACTATTGTCTTGCGCTTGCACAAAATCACTTAACACAAAACTGATATTTTCCCCATCAGGTAAAGACTTCAAACCCGCACCGTAGCGGCACAACATCGTACCTACAGTCTCTTCAAACACAGCCAAAGATTGACTATAAAGTTGCTTTCTAGCCGCCTCTCTTTCACTGGCCAATTTACTTTGTTCTTGGGCCAACTCTTTGCTGTATTTTTCAAGTTCGCTGCGCTTTGCTTCAAGCTTTTTTAATTCCGTCGATAACGCAGTGAGTTCTTTTTCCACCTCTTTGCGTCGTTCACCATCGGCACTGCGTTTTTCAAACTCGAGATCACGACGGCTTCGCTCATATTCACGTTGTTCCCACGCTATATCCCGTTGACGCTCACTGAGTTCGCGCATTTTGTCGCGGGTTTCTTCAGCATAATCACTGTCTCGTTCAAAGGCATCGCGAATGGCTTCTTCAAATTCCTGTTCGTCAAACTCAATCTCAATGCGACTACCTGAATGGTTGACCGCTGGCATTGGGGGTGCGGGTATAGCAGAGAGATTACTCAGCATATTACTAAAATCAAAGCCAAATACCTTATTTTGACTGTTACTGGCAATATCAAAAACCACGCCTTGATTGGCTAAATAGGTCACCGCACTGGCTCTAAAGCGCAAGTCTTTATTGGTATTTTGCTTTAAAGAAGCCTGTAAAATGTTCAACATAATGCCAAGCTCATTGCGAATTTCTTGCATATTAGTCGGGGCTTGAGCGTTGGCTTGGCTCAGCGTTAAACCAGCCAATGCCATGGCTAATACAGTGTTTTTTAAATTAAATTTCATCTTTTCATCCTCACTCTTTGCTGCTATTCATATCCGTTTTAACGGGACTATAAACATCTTGTTGTAACTGATTTAACTGACGTGCATAAAACAATTGATCATCTGTGCGCTGCTCATTAATAAATTTGATCAATTCACCAAAATCTTCACGCCGTTCTTTACGACTCGAAGTCAATAGGTATTGGGTTAATTGACCACTGGCGTCTAATTGTTGTTGCTGTAAGGATTGCGTAAAACGATTCATCGCAACCTGCTGTTCTAGCTGATATTGCTGAAGCTTGTCATTCACCAGCTTTTCAATCTCTTGGCTACGGTGTTTATCAGCAAAACTGATGGTCACTGCGCCTTCGTCAAGCCTTATTTGAAAGCCGGTAACGACCATGACCATGGCAACCACTGACAGGGCTATGGATAGACCTGAAAGTCCTTGCCAGTGCCACCATGGTGTTTTTTCAGTTTGATCAAAGGTTGCAGCTCTGTCCCACTGAGGCACTTCTTGTTCAACATAATGCTGAGTATGTAAATTGAACATATTGGCGGCTTCAACTTGCTGAGCAAAGGCTTTATCGTCAACACAACGTTGCTCAAATACTTGCCTTTGTTGCTCATTGAGCTGGCCGTCCAACCACATGCCAAGCAGTTGCTCATTTTGATAACTAGGCATAACCGACCTCCATTAGGGTTTTTAATTTTTCTAAGGCACCATACATTCTTGACTTCGCGGTATTGGCTGACATGCCAGTCAACTCTGCTATCTCGTCAAAGGTAAATTGCCCAAAAAATTTTAATTCTATGACGGATTTCTGCGCCAAGGGCAATTGCTGCATGGCCTGGATCAAGAGTCTATTTTCTATCGCACTATCAATATGCTGTTCACTTGGTGCTTGTTCACATTCGATTTCTGGTATGTCATCGAGTCCGTCCATAGGACGTTTACGCCGATAAAACTCAATACACCGATAATGAGCAATGCGAAATAACCAGCTTTTAAAACTTCCTTCTTGGCGAAAAGTTGCAAGATTTCGATAAACCGATATAAACACTTCTTGCATCAGATCTAAGGCATCTTCGTGTTTGCCTGTCATCCTAACGCCATAGTTGTAAATAGGTTTTTCGTAGCGCTTGAGTAAATTTATCCAAGCCTGTTTATTACCTTGCAGTGCTTTTGCAATAAGCTGTTCATCGCTTTTCTCAAACACTGATTTGTTTCCCTGTTTTGTATGTTCATAGCTAAAGTCGATGCAGGTCGAAAAAAAGTTTAAAAATGATTAACTATTTTTCATCTTATTTTTAATGCAAAACAATTATCGCTCCAAAGTAGGAATAGGCATCAGTGGTGCTAGCAGATTAGCGAGATAACGAAACAGCCTTACCCGCGTTGTGCCCGTACGCCAAACTAAACCAATTTCTCGGTAGGCTTTGTCTTCAGCAGGCATAGACACTAAGGGTGTGCTTTTGAGGATGTGATGTTTGATGGCAAGTTCAGGCATAAAGGTAAAACCTAACTTGCTGTTAGCCAGTTGCACTAAGGTATACAAACTGCTGGCAGACAGCGAGCTCACCTGTTCTTTGTAACTTAGACCACAGGCGCTTACTGCGTGGCCCGTCATGCAATGTTCTTGCTGTAAAAGAAAAATACTTTCTTTGGGTAAGGCAGAGACATCTAAGGGGATCGGTAAGGTGGGCACCAGATCACTGTGGGCAATTAGATGAAAGGGATCATGACCTATCACGAGTTGTTTACAGCCTGGGGTTTCCATCGGCAGAGCCAAAATAAGCAAGTCTAATGCCCCCTCATTTAGTTGGCTGAGCAAATTAGCAGTGGTGTCTTCTTGTAACTGTAAATTAATATCAGGTAAGTTTTGGTGAATTTGGGCAATAAGTCCCTCAAACAAAAAAGGCGCGATAGTGGGTATTACCCCTAACTTCAGCTTACCCGCCTGCCAATTACCAGCGCTTTGTGCAAAGTCCACCAGTTCGTGGGCATCAGTCAGTAAAACTTTACTGCGTTCAACCAGCTCTAATCCAAAAGGAGTAAAAACAAAGTTTTTATGGTCACGCTCTAATAGTTGGGTACCAAATTGCTCTTCAAGATTTTGAATCGCCGTGCTTAAGGTAGATTGACTAATATGACAATGCTGAGCGGCACGGTGAAAATGCTGCTCTTGATGCAAGCTTACTAGGTAGTGCAGATGTTTAAGGTTAGGCCATTTCATACTAAAAACTCATCTATAAAAACGATTAATAAGTAGAGTTTAGATTAATTTGACAGATAACTAAATGAAAAAAAAGGGATTATTTTAGTAAAATAATCCCTTTTTTGGGCAATTAACCACGACCTATTACAATGAAACTAGGCAGCAAAGATACCTTTTATCATGTAGAAGAAGATGATAGACAAGCCTGCACCTGCGGGTAAAGTCACCACCCAAGAAATAACAATATTGCGGATCACTCCCAGATTAAGTGCAGCAATACCCCGCGCCATACCGACCCCTAATACAGCTCCAACGAGGGTTTGTGTGGTTGAAATGGGCAGACCGGTACCAGAGGCGATAACCACTGTGGTCGCTGCCGCCATTTCTGCGGCAAAACCACGACTAGGGGTAAGATGTGTTATCCCTTTACCGATGGTAGCAATGACTCGATGACCAAATAGAGCCAAACCTGCAACAATACCTACTGCACCTAATGGAAGTATCCACCATACGAGTTGCGCCTTTTCACTTATTTCTCCACCGTTGTTTACAATACTCACCACTGCAGCCAAAGGACCGATAGCATTTGCTACGTCGTTTGAACCATGAGCAAAAGCCATACAACAAGCGGTTACAATCATCAGAATTGCAAAGACTTTTTCAACGTTAGCAAAGTGGGTCGCACGGCCTGCTTGCGGATCAAATTTAATTTTATTGATGACAAATCGCCCCGCAATAGCAACGACAATCGCGATGGCTACAGCAATCAAATAACCGGTACTATCATTGATATCCATACCAACATGACTTAAACCTTTCTTAATGGTTACCAGAGACATAACAAATCCGGCAGCGGCCATATAAAAAGGTACATAACGTTTGGCATTTTCAAAGGGTTTGTCTGTATCAAAAATAAGTTTTTGAGCACTTTGGAAGATAAGATAAGCAATAAAACCAGAAATAGCTGGTGTAACAATCCAACTACCGACTATTTTGGTCACCTCATCCCAGTGCACAGAATCAGACGTGACACCGACTGCAGCAAATCCAATGATTGCGCCAACAATAGAATGGGTAGTTGATACTGGCCAACCGAGATAAGAGGCAAAGGCCAACCAAATACCAGCAGCCAACAAAGACGAAATCATACCGTAGACCAGCAGTTCTGGAGTATTGGTAAAATAAGATGAATCAATAATGCCATTACGAATAGTTGAGGTAACCTCGCCGCCTGCCAAATAGGCACCAGCAAATTCGAAAATCATTGCAATGATAATGGCTTGTTTAATGGTCAATGCTTTAGAACCCACCGAGGTTCCCATGGCATTAGCGACATCATTGGCACCAATGCCCCAAGCCATAATAAAGCCAACGGCGGCAGCAGTCACAATCAACATAAAGCCGTATGTTTGTATTATATCCATGAAGTACGTCTCTTAGTTGGCTAGCATGAGTTCGAGTCTAGAACCTACTCGTTCAGAAATATCAGCCAACTCGCCGACCCATTCAATAATACTGTATAAAAACATGACATCGACAGGATTAAGATTTTTCTCAATAGACAGCAAACTTCTGCGTAAACCAATCTGCAATCGGTCGGTATCGTCTTCAATGCTATCTAAACGCTCAATCATATCTTCGACTAATTTGACTTCACGCCCTTTAAATCCAGTCTCAAGTAAATCATCCAACTCATTGATGACTTGTTTAGCTTGCTCAGTCGCATCCAAACAGCGTTGCAAGTATTCTAAAAATTGAACCTGCAGTTGCTTGGGAATAGTCAGCTGACGGCCTAAAATACGCCCAGAAATATCTTTGGCCTTATTGGCGATTTTGTCTTGTTGGGTTAGTAAGTCCAGTACATCCTGACGTTGAATAGGCATAAAAATGCCGCTTGGCAAATTAATTCTTAATTCACGCTTGATGACATCAGCCTGCTTTTCCAGTTTTGAAATTACTTGTTGTTGCTCTTGCGCCGTTTTCCAATCTTCCGCATACACGGCTTCAAAAAAGGGCATTAAGCCCTGGCTACATTGATGCACAAGGTTGATATGATCTTCTAATGGTTTTAGGGGTGATTTGGCAAACACCCCTAAAAAAGAATTCATCGGCATAATTTAATATTCTCTTTGGTTAAGTTGGTGTACTCAAATTCATTTAATTACAACACGCCTAGGGCGCGCATTCTATTACAGAAATAAGTCTTTTTTGTTACAGTCACCAGAAAAAATCGACTGGTAGTCACTATATTGATAAGTTTAAATCTCCACTCGGTCTATGTCACCTAAGTAATTTGATCTTATCTTAGGTTTTATTGAACACCAAACCACGCGCTATTGCTAACAATCGACGCTAATTTAGTTGATTAGCTTATGTTTTTATGTCTAATTAGTACACTGAACAAATTAAGGAGGAGTAACATGAAACCTTTAATTTTTACCCTAGTAGGTCCAGACAAACCTGGCTTAATCAGTAGCTTATCTAAAGCTGTTTACCAAAGAAAGGGCAATTGGTTGGCTAGCAACTTTTCCCACATGGCGGGGCATTTTGCTGGATTTGTGCATATTGATCTGCCAGAAGAGAATCACGCCGAACTAATCGAACTTTTTAGCCAACATCCTGATTTACGTATCCACTTGGTTTCAGCCCAAGCCACTAACTTAAAAAATCAGCAAACCGTTGAAATCACCATTACCGGCAATGATAAAGCAGGTATAGTGCAAGAACTAACCCGAGTATTGAATCAGTTTAATCTAAATATTGTTAAATTTGATTCTAGCTGCACCAGTGCGCCAAACTCGGGAAGCCCCTTGTTTAATGCCACAGCCATTGTTGAAGTAGCACCCGATGTTGACTTGTTTAATTTACGCGAGGCTCTCGAAAACATTGCCAATGACCTAATGATAGACGTGGACTTAATCTAAGTTTTTCACCGCTTTGTCATTAAAATGTCACACTGTCAATTGAGGATCGACCTTTTGTCTTATGACTGATAATTTGAATAGAACCATGCCATTACAAACAACAACCTATTATCCAAGAGAATTAAGCTGGTTAGCATTTAATCAACGTGTATTACAAGAAGCGGCTGATAAAAAGAACCCTATTATTGAACGTATTCGTTTTTTAGGTATTTACTCCAGTAATATGGATGAGTTTTATCGCGTCAGAGTAGCCGACGTGAAACGCAAAATATACATACATTTAAATGAAGGGGATTCGCAAAAGGCTGAAGACACCAAATTGTTGATGGAGAAAATCCAACAACGAGTGCTGGTGATGACGAAAGACTTCGACCGTGTATACGAAGAAATCGTGGCGCGCTTAGCTCGCTATCGCATCTACTTACTCGATGAAAAAGACTTAAATCCCTACCATACCCAATGGTTGAAAAATTATTTTAAAAACAAAATTCTGCGTCATATCGCCCCTATTTTACTCGACAATAAAGTAAAACTGGTTTCGCGCTTAAATGATTCAGCAACGTATTTGTATATCGGCATTTATAACGAGGGTCAGCCCACCACGTATGCCACCATCGAAGTGCCTTCGCAAAGTATGTCGCGTTTTGTGGTGATACCACCGGAAAAAAGCAGAAAGAAAAAATATATTATTTTACTCGACAATATTATTCGCCAAAACCTTGATAGTATTTTTTCAGGTTTTGTCAGCTTTGATAAACTGACGGCCTACTCGTTTAAGATGACACGAGATTCAGAATATTCGATCAACGACGAAATTGATGAAAGTTATGTTGATAAAATGTCAGATAGTATGAAACAGCGCCTAATTGCTGAGCCGGTGAGAGTTGTTTATGACAGCCGCATGCCGGAAGACATGCTCAAGGATTTACAAAAGCGTTTAAAAATTTCCTCTTATGACAGTTTGATTGCCAGTGGCGCTTATCGTAATTTCAAAGACTTTATTGGTTTTCCTAATATCGGCCGTGAATATCTCGAAAACCCTTTATTGCCATCTCTTACCGCCTCTGACTTTTCAAATTACGATACAGTCTTTGATGCAATTACCGCCAAAGACATCTTGTTATACTACCCCTACCATCGATTTTTACACTTTACCGAATTTGTGCGTCAAGCGGCGTTTGACCCCCAAGTCAAACATATTCGCTTAAACATTTATCGCGTCGCCAGTAAGTCACGAGTCATGAGCTCCTTAATCGACGCAGTGGATAACGGCAAAAAAGTCACGGTGGTGGTAGAATTACGTGCTCGTTTTGATGAGCAAGCCAATATCGAATGGTCTAAAAACATGACCGATGCGGGAGTAAAAGTCGTATTTGGCATGCCTGCCTTGAAAATTCATAGCAAGGTTTGTGTTGTAACCCGTGAAGAAGGTGGAAAACTCATTAATTATGCCCATTTAGGCACCGGCAACTTTAACGAAAAAACCGCTAAAATTTATACTGACTTTAGTTTATTTACCCGTAATCCAGAGTTGACAGAAGAAGCAGAAAATCTGTTTACCTTTATTCAGCAACCCTACCGTCGGGTAAAATTTCAACATTTGCAAGTATCGCCGATTAATGCACGAACCAAAATACAATTATTGGTGCGCCAAGAGATTCAAAATTGCAAAGAAGGGCTAAAAGCCGAAATTTTTATCAAGTTGAATAACCTCGATGATGAATTATTAATCGACGATCTGTATAAAGCCAGTCAAGCGGGAGTTAAAGTCAGAGCTATTATTCGAGGTATTTGCTCGTTGATACCTGGGGTAAAAGGGCTCAGTGAAAATATTACCGTAATCAGTATTATTGACCGCTTTTTAGAACACCCACGAGTGTTGGTATTTGAAAATGGCGGAGACAAAAAAGTCATCATATCTTCGGCAGATTGGATGACCCGTAATATGGATAACCGTGTTGAAGTGGGCTGCCCCATCTTCGACCCAGATCTTAAAAATCGGATCCTCAACATCCTCAATATTCAATGGCAAGATACGGTCAAAGCCAGAATAATTGACGCGCAACAAACGAACAAATATGTCAAACGTGGTAACCGCAAACAATTGCGCTCACAAGTTGAAATTTATGACTACCTAAAAGGTGTGGAAACAAAAAATAATGCTAAATCTGAATAATGCGTTTGATACGGTTGAAGTAAGAGAATCTTTAAAAGTTGCGGCCCTCGATATTGGCTCAAATAGTTTTCACTTGGTTGTTGCACGTATTGTTGCAGGCTCGGTTCAAATTTTACATCGCGTCAAACAAAAAGTGCGCTTGGCTGATGGCCTAGGTTTAGATGGTTCACTGTCACAAGAAGCCCAGCAACGCGGACTAGAGACCTTAGCGACCATTGCTGAGAGTTTACAAGATTTTGCCCCAGAATCCGTTAGGGTGGTGGCAACCCATACTTTACGCAAAGCCCACAATGCCAAGGATTTTCTACAAGCGGCAAAAAAAGTGTTTCCATTCCCTATCGAAGTTATTTCAGGGGCAGAAGAAGCGCGCCTTATTTATCAAGGAGTTGCACACACTAATCATCAAACCGGTCAGCGCTTAGTGGTTGATATAGGCGGCGGTTCAACAGAATTTATTATTGGCGATGGCTTTGATACTAAAATTTTACGCAGCTTACAAATGGGTTGCGTGAGTTATACCAATAAATTTTTTAAACAGGGCGAAATTAAAGCCAAGTACTTTAATAAGGCCATCACCAGTGCCCAGCAAGAGCTGGAGATGATTGATAAGAAGTTTAATCAACTCGGCTGGAAAGCCTGTATTGGCACCTCTGGTACTATAAAGAGTATTATTGAACTCGCCTCTCAATTAGATAGCACCAATCGAGAAAATTGTGTTTCCTTAACTGACTTAAAAATACTTATGGATTTATGCTGCGCTGCGGGTAATAGCAATGATTTGAAATTAGAAGGCCTGAGTGACGATCGTCGTCCGGTATTTGCCGCTGGTTTGTCAATATTAATCGCTGTTTTTAAAAGCCTGAATATCACAGAAATGGAATTTTCTTCGGCAGCCCTGCGTGAAGGTGTTTTGTATGAAATGGGCGACCAATTGGCTCAGAAAGATATTCGTCAACGCAGTGCTGAAAGTTTAGCCACCCGTTATGATGTGGATATTGAGCAAGCTAAACGTGTGCTCAACACCACTATGGTGTTATTCCACCAAGTGCGCAAAGCGTGGGATATTAGTTACCCAGAATTGAAGAGTTTACTCGGTTGGTCAGCGCTTTTACATGAAGTTGGCTTGCATATTAATACCCGGGGCATTCAGCGCCATTCAAGTTATATATTACAAAACATCGATTTACCTGGCTTTGGGCAAGAGCAACAAAATGTACTTGCGACACTTGTGCGCTTTCACCGCAAAAAAATTCGCAGCACTGAAATCGCTGAATTTACCTTATTACAGCAATCTCAGGTATTTAAGTTAATTGCCTTATTACGCTTAGGGGTGTTACTCAATATCAAACGCCAAGATGACATATTGCCCGATATCAAAATAGCGGTTGAAGACAAAAAAATCATACTGACTTTTCCAGAGGATTGGCTTAGTCAAAAGCCCGTATTCAGTGCAGATTTGGAAAGAGAAGTTGAATACCTAAAAGACATCGATTTAAAGTTGCAATACTAAACATAATTAAATCGTTGGTGGGATTAACGACCGAGAAATTGGTCGATTAATTCTGCTAGTTTTTCTTGTAAATGCTCTTCAAATTCGTCCAGTTCCTTACCAAACACCCGTAAATACTTTTGCGCTTTTTCGTAGTCTAAACGTTTGTTATTGGTCTTGTATTCGGTTTCTAATAAAGACTTATCAAACCTTGGAGTAATAACCCAGCGCACAAAATCAGAGTCCAGATTAGCCACTTCATGTTTGGCAAACTTACAGAATTTTTCAATATGTTCGATTCCATCAGGTCCCAAACAACCCGGTTCGACCCGAAAAGTAACCGTTAGTTTTTTATACAGAGGTAAGGGTAAATCAACATTCATCATGTGTATTTGCTTGGTCTTTGAATTAAGGTGCTGTCGCTTTAATCATAACGTATTTATGCAATCTTAAAAGCCTAAAATATTTAAAAAGCCTCAAAATAACAAACAGGTAAGGACATAAAAGCCTTACAAGATTTTACCCATCGTGAAAAATAAGATAAAAAAAAGCCGAATGATATTCGGCTTTCGATCAATGATAGGGATTAGCCTATCAACTAGCTTCGAGAAGCCTGATAGATACTTTCAATCGTCGCATCTAAAACACGGTCAAATTCAGCATCAGACTGTTGAGCACTTACCCCTTCAGTCAGTGCGCGCGAGAAACTAGCGATCATGCCCTTGTTTTGTGACAAACGTTGATTTGCCTCATCACGGCTGTAGCCTCCAGATAAAGCGACTAATTTTAGTAATCGTGGATGGCCAAGAAGATCATGATAAAAATTAGCTGTTTCAGGTAAGGTAACCTTGAACATCACCTGTTGATCATCAGACAAGGTGTCTAAATGCTTCAGCAAAGCGGCTTTTAACAATGCTTCTGCCGCTGCTTTTTCAGGGCTATGGATATCAATTTCTGGCTCAATGATGGGAATCAGGCCCGCTGCTAGAATTTGTTTTGCTACGTCAAACTGCTGAGCAACAACGGCTTCGATACCTTCAGCATTAGCCAACTTGATCACAGACCGCATTTTGGTACCAAAAACGTTCTGCTTGTTTGCTTTTGCCAATAGCTCATTCAAATTCGTAATCGGCTTCAAAAGCTGAGTGCCGTTCACTTCGTCTTGTAAGCCTTTATCCACTTTCAAAAATGGCACAACTTGTTTAACTTGCCATAAATACTCAGCCGAAGGTTTGCCAGCGATGTCACGATCGAGGGTATTTTCAAACAAAATCGCCCCTAAGACACGACTACCATCAAATACCTTTGATGTAACGATACGAGTGCGCATGTCATGTACCTTGCGGAACATTTCTTCATCACCGTTATATTCAGATTCCATTACACCATATAAACGTAAGGCTTTTGGTGTACTCCCACCGCTTTGATCTAAGGCAGCAATAAAGCCACTGTCAGAACGGATTTTATCAAGCATGTCCAATTGTGCTGGTGATGCCATGTACTGCACTCCTTTCTTTTATTTAAAGCCGCTAGTAATACGGCTTGTAGGTTACATAGGTAGTTGTTTTTGAGCGCTAAAGCACTTCTTCTTATTGTTATTTGCTTGCTGACTACAATCAGCTAATTTTATCCTTTGGTGGCTCTGGCTTCCAACATTGCAACTGCAGGTAAGGTTTTACCTTCAACAAATTCTAAAAAGGCACCACCGCCGGTAGAAATATAGGAAATTTTATCTTCCAAACCCCACTTATCAATCGCGGCTAACGTGTCACCACCACCGGCAATCGAAAACGCATCACTTTGGGCGATAGCACGGGCGACTACTTCAGTCCCCTTAGCAAAATTATCAAACTCAAACACACCACAGGGGCCGTTCCATAATATGGTTTTAGCCCCTTTTAATACTTCAGCAACCTTTGCTGCGGTTTGCGGACCGTAATCCATGATTTGTTCGTCGTCTAATACTTCATTGACCGACTTTACCTCAGCCGCTGCGGTATCAGAAAATTCTTTACCAACTCGAACATCTAAGGCTTCAGGTATATCCAGATTGGCCATTAATTTTTGCGCTTCTGGGATCAAGTCTTTTTCATACAAAGACTTACCCACATTATAGCCACGGGCCGCAATAAAGGTATTAGATATGCCACCACCCACAATCAATTGGTCGGCAATTTTTGATAAAGCATCTAACACCGTTAACTTAGATGATACTTTTGAGCCACCCACTACCGCCACCATGGGCCGTGCGGGATTACTTAAGGCTTTGCCTAACGCATCTAATTCACCAGCCAATAATGGGCCTGCGCAAGCCACCGGCGCATGAACCCCGACACCATGAGTTGAAGCTTGAGCTCGATGGGCCGTACCAAAGGCGTCCATAACATAAATATCACATAAGGCAGCATATTGTTTTGCTAGCACTTCGTCATCATTTTTTTCGCCTTTATTAAAGCGAACATTTTCTAAGATAACCACTTCACCGGCGTTTATCTCGAGTCCCTGCAAATAATTTTTTTCTAGACGTACGGGACAACTCAGGGCATTTTGTAAATAATTTACCACGGGTAAAAGTGAATACTCTTCTTCAAACAATCCTTCCGTTGGTCTACCTAAATGAGACATAACCATAACTTTTGCACCGGCATCCACTGCCAATTTAATAGTCGGTATTGCTGCTCTTAAACGCGCATCAGAAGTGACTTTACCGTCTTTAATGGGTACGTTTAGATCTTCTCTGATCAAGACTCTTTTACCCGCTAGCTCAAGCTCGCTCATTTTTAATATAGACATACAGATCCTTTTATAAAATTAAATTAGTTGGAAATAAATGAAAGCTTTAGTCACTTGCAAACATGGCCAAGGCCGTATCCAGCATTCTATTAGCAAATCCCCATTCGTTGTCACACCACACCAGTGTTTTGACTAGTTGACGGTGACTCACACGAGTTTGACTACCGTCGACAATACACGAATGCGGATTATGATTAAAATCAACCGATACCAAAGGCTCTTCGGTGTAGTCTAGTATGCCAGCCAAACGCCCTTTTCTTGCGCCTTTTAGTGCCGCATTGACCTGAGCAATGCACACTTCACTGTCTAGCGTGACACTTAAGTCCATGGCCGTAACGTTAATGGTTGGCACACGCACAGCGATAGCTTCAAAACGCCCTGCAAATTTAGGTAAAATTCGCTCTATGCCAATGGCTAGCTTAGTATCAACCGGAATTATCGACTGACTGGCTGCACGGGTTCGACGTAAATCAGGATGATAAGCATCAATCACTTGTTGATCATGCATGGAAGAATGGATAGTAGTGATCGTACCACTTAGCACACCAAAGGCTTCGTCAAGCACTTGAATAACAGGAACGATGCAATTGGTCGTGCATGAGCCGTTAGAAACGATGAGATGCTCAGGTTTAAGTTGGTCTTCGTTGATACCAAATATAACGGTTGCATCCATATCAGCACTGCAGGGCTGCGAAAATAGTACCTTTTTAGCCCCTTGTGCAATATGGGCAAGTCCGGCAGCTCTATCACTGTGTACACCTGTGCATTCGAGCACCAAGTCAATGTCTAATTGTTGCCAAGGAAGTAACTCAATAGCGGCATGTTGAAATAATTGTATCGGGTCATCAGCGACCGACAATGTATGGCCTTGAAGATTAACCACAAAGCCGAATCGGCCGTGCGAAGTATCATATTTAAGGAGGTGGGCAATACCTTCTGGCGAAGCTATTTCATTGATGGCCACCACACAAATATGCTGATTGAGACCTGTTTCATATAGCGCCCTGAGCACATTACGCCCGATGCGACCAAAACCATTTATTGCAACTCTTAACATAATACCCGTAGTTCTTTCATTGGTTTATACAAGCCAAGTAACATCTAAGCCTCTAACTATAAACGTTTAAAGGCTTGTGCCAAATAGTAAAAAAATAAGGCGCTAAAAAGCGCCTTAGGATATAGAACTATTAGCTTAACTTAAAGCCATTTAATGACTAATTAAGCAAGCCTTGAGCGGCCTTTACTACGGCTTCACTGGTAATGCCAAAATGTTTTAATAACACCGCACCTGGGGCTGATTCACCAAAAGTAGACATGCCAACTATAGCTCCATCAAAACCAACGTATTTATGCCAAAAATCAACGTGTAGAGCTTCAACAGCCACTCGTTTAGTGACCGCTTTGGGTAACACAGACTCACGATAATCGGCATCCTGTTGATCAAACAGATTAGTGCTTGGCATTGAGACAACACGCACAGCAACACCAGATTCAGTCAAGGTAATAGCCGCTTCCGTGGCCAAATTAACTTCAGAACCCGTCGCGATCAGAATAATTTGCGGCTGACCTTGGCAATCTGCCAATACATAACCACCTTTGGCTACATTCGCCAGTTGTTCACTCGTGCGACTTTGAGCGACCAAATTTTGACGACTAAAGACTAAGGCTGTTGGACCCGATGTGCGCGCTAAAGCTGACTTCCACGCCACCGCAGTTTCAGCACCATCACAAGGACGCCAAGTATTCAAATTAGGTGTTAAGCGCAGGTTAGCAACTTGTTCGATAGGCTGATGGGTTGGGCCATCTTCGCCCTGTCCTATCGAATCATGGGTATACACAAAAATGTTAGGGATGCCCATAAGAGCGGCCATCCGCACAGCATTGCGGGCATATTCCATAAACATTAAGAAGGTAGCACCAAAAGGACGGAAACCACCATGCAAGCCGATACCATTCATAATACCGCTCATGCCAAATTCACGCACACCGTAATACAAGTAATTGCCGCTCGCATCTTCAGCAGTAATGCCCTTTGCGCCTTTCCACAAGGTTAGGTTAGAGCCCGCTAAATCCGCTGAGCCGCCCAATACTTCTGGTAGCATGGTTGCAAAAGTTTGGATGGAGTTTTGTGAGGCCTTACGACTGGCAATATTTTCTGCTTTGGCTTGTGATTCAGCAATAAAGGCATCCGCCTTTTCACTGAAATCGGCGGGTAATTCTCCGTCTAAGCGACGTTTAAGTTCAAGGGCCAATTCAGGATAAGCGTGTGCATAAGCTGAAAATTTATCATTCCACTGGGCTTCTGCATCAGCACCTTGAGCTTTAGCATCCCACGCAGAATAGATATCTGCAGGAATTTTAAATGGCGCATGTGGCCAATTTAAAAACTCACGGGCTGCAGCGACTTCTGCTTCTCCTAGAGGAGAACCATGACTGTCGTGACTGCCTGATTTATTCGGAGAACCAAATCCGATAATAGTTTTACAGCAAATCAAAGAAGGTTTGTCCGTCACCGCTTTTGCCGCTTCAATGGCTGCAGCTATCGCCTGTGGATCATGACCGTCAACATCGGCAATAACATGCCATCCATAGGCTTCAAAACGAGCGGGGGTATTATCAGTAAACCAGCCCTCAACATGGCCATCAATTGAGATACCATTATCATCCCAAAACGCCACCAACTTACCTAGGCCCCAGGTACCGGCTAATGAACACGCTTCATGGGAGATACCTTCCATCAAACATCCATCACCGAGGAAACAATAGGTAAAGTGATCAATGATGTCATGATCAGCGCGGTTAAACTGGGCTGCTAAGGCTTTTTCGGCAATCGCCATACCCACAGCATTACTAATACCCTGACCTAGGGGGCCAGTTGTTGTTTCAACACCGGGGGCATACCCATATTCAGGGTGACCAGGTGTTTTAGAATGCAATTGACGAAAATTTTGTAGCTCTTCAATAGGCAAAGCGTAGCCAGATAAATGCAACAGTGAATACACTAACATTGAACCATGACCGTTAGACATCACAAAGCGGTCACGGTTTGCCCACTTAGGATTAGTCGGATTATGGTTTAAAAAATCACACCATAACACTTGTGCAATATCAGCCATGCCCATTGGGGCGCCTGGGTGACCAGAATTAGCTTTTTGCACGGCATCCATGCTAAGCGCTCTAATAGCGTTGGCAAGTTCTTGACGTTGGGGCATGTTGTCTCCTGACTATAAAATTGAAATCGAATTACTAAAGTAAATTTAAAGGAACAGATCCGAATGGACACGCATTTTGTATTAGCCTATCAACAACTTCAATGCTTTTCATATAACAAAAGGTTGTTTTAACGTGACTTTATTTCTCTAAATAAAGCGAAATCAACCAAGACGTTTGGACGTCTAGATGGAAAGACTGGTATTTTATTGAACAATAGGTAAAATGACGACCTATCAAGTCGATAAAACAAAATCGAATCAAGTAAGGCCAATTATGACAACACAATTATTTACCTCAGAGTCTGTCTCTGAAGGACATCCGGACAAAATCGCCGATCAAATTTCTGACGCCGTCCTCGACGCCATTCTCACCCAAGATCCAAAAGCACGTGTGGCTTGTGAGACCTTTGTAAAAACGGGTATGGTACTCGTCGGTGGAGAAGTGACCACAACTGCGTGGGTTGATATTGAAGAAATAACCCGCAAAACTGTCAAAGAAATTGGCTATACCCATTCTGATATGGGTTTTGATGCCGACTCTTGTGCCGTGCTAAATGCCATTGGTAAGCAGTCTCCTGATATTAATCAAGGTGTTGACCGCAGTTCACCTGAAGAACAGGGTGCCGGCGACCAAGGTTTGATGTTTGGTTATGCTAGCAACGAAACTGATGTCCTGATGCCAGCACCCATTACCTACGCTCATAGACTGGTTAAACGCCAAGCAGAAGTAAGAAAGAACGGCACCTTAAGCTGGTTGCGGCCTGATGCTAAAAGCCAAGTTACCTTTATCTATGAAAACAACCAACCGGTTGGTATTGATGCTGTCGTGCTGTCAACCCAGCACTGTGACTCAATCAGTACGGCAGAGTTGCGTGAAGCGGTGATGGAAGTGATCATCAAACCAGTATTACCGGAAAAATGGCTAACGGCCAAAACTAAATTTTTTATTAATCCCACCGGCCGTTTTGTGATTGGCGGTCCAATGGGTGATTGCGGCTTAACCGGTCGTAAGATTATTGTTGACACTTATGGTGGCATGGCAAGACACGGTGGTGGCGCCTTCTCAGGTAAAGATCCTTCAAAAGTCGATCGCTCTGCCGCTTATGCTGGTCGCTATGTGGCTAAAAATATTGTTGCTGCTGGCTTAGCTGATAGATGTGAAATTCAAATTTCTTATGCCATTGGTGTGGCTGAACCAACTTCAATCAATATAGAAACCTTTGGTACCGGCAAGATTTCTGAAGCCAAACTCATTGAATTGGTTAGAGCACATTTTGATTTACGCCCTTATGGTCTAATAAAAATGCTTGATTTAGAACGTCCAATATATTTGGCCACTGCCGCCTATGGACACTTTGGTCGCGATGAGTTTCCTTGGGAACAAACTGATAAGGCTGAAGCGCTCAAAGCAGGTGCTTAATAAATACCAAGTTAGATATTTGAACGCCTCATTTTTGAGGCGTTTTTTTAAAGCAATGGATATTCTTTTGCAGCTTCAATACAGTTTTCGAGAGGTCGTTGCGTAATTCTGACATCACCAGCAACTCTAACACTCACACAGTCACCTAGTTCACCAGATTTTTTGCTTACAATCACGGTAACCATATCACCATCAACCGCTTGTAATTGATATTCATAGCCCTTTGAACTGCCTTCAAATATCGCGGTAAAAAGCCCCCCAACCAAGGCTCCGGCGATCCCGCCAGCGAGCATATCCTCTTTATCACCATCAGCGCCCTCAATAATCCCGCCTATGGCGCCAACAGCCATACCTTCACCAATATACGACTTAAATCTTACTTTTTTAACTTGTTTAACATAGGCATAAAATTCAGTGACAAACTGATTTTCGGCTCTTCGGTCAACATCATTGGAATTAGCACAGCCGCCTAAACTGATACCAACAAGCAGCAGCCCTAAGTAAGCCAATTTGTTTACCATAGTTCGTCCTTATTCTAATCACGTCATAATTTCCAGTCAGGAAAATATCAAACTTGCCTGAACATAAGCTTAACGGCTAAACAGAATCAATGTAATATCCACCTACTATGATATTCATTTGGAGCCAATATTTTGCTTAATTTTTCACGCATTGTTACCTACGCAGCCGCTTTGTTGTTAGTAAGCGCCTGCGCTCAATCCCCCATGGGTCGAAATCAACTCAAGCTTTATTCCAGTCAACAACTCGCTGGTATGGGACAACAAACCTTTGATGGCATGAAAGCTGAACAAAAAGTATCGAGTAAAACGGTCACTAATCAATTTGTAAATTGTGTAGCTGATGCGATTACTAAACATGTGCCAAACTCAGTTTTTAGTGGTCAATGGGAAGTCGTGGTGTTTGACGACCCACAAGTTAACGCCTTTGCCTTACCTGGTGGTAAAATTGGGGTTTATACCGGCCTATTAGATGTGGCACAAAATCAAGAGCAACTCGCTGCGGTTATCGGTCATGAAGTCGGTCATGTAATTGCTGAACATGGTAACGAACGGATGTCGAGCAGCACCTTAATAGGCATAGGAATGGAAGCAACAAATGTCTTATTGCAAGCCAATGAAATAGCCAATAACAACTTAATTATGGCCGCTATCGGTGCAGGTGTGCAGGTGGGTGTGCAGTTACCCTTTAGTCGTACTCATGAAAGTGAAGCGGATTTAATTGGTTTGGAGCTGATGGCTCAATCAGGCTTTGCCCC
>Ga0163215_100792_pt1 | contig 35491 bp, 30 predicted proteins | sample SynspAceP_FD_185934 | JGI IMG/M metagenome (GOLD analysis project Ga0163215, IMG submission 185934) | Saline lake microbial communities from Ace Lake in Antarctica - Synechococcus sp. Ace-P (Hybrid Assembly) | ecosystem: Environmental > Aquatic > Non-marine Saline and Alkaline > Saline | place...
ATAGCGCTATGGCAGGATATTCCGCATGGGGGACTTCCCGGAAGTATCGCCGATGTCTGGACACAGGAGCAGGCTACACTGATGCCGTCGTGCTGGAGGCACGCCCTCGGCGTGATGCCACGCGCTTTTGATGGCTTTGTCGAGCACAGTAAGCGCGTCTCGCCAACCTGTTTGATTAACTTCGAGCGCAATCGCTACAGCGTTCCGGCGTCATTTGCGAACCCGGAAAGACGCAGCAACGTCAGAGAGCCCGCTACAGTGGCTCTGCCGACAGCGCCACAAAGTCTTCCCCAAAATGCAAAAAGCCGCGCTGGTGTGCACGGCTTTGAACAGGTTAGAGAGGCTGATCTTACTTGATCTTGCCTTCTTTGTAATCCACGTGCTTGCGCGCTACGGGGTCATACTTTTTCATAACCATTTTCTCGGTCATGGTACGCGCGTTCTTTTTGGTCACATAGAAATGGCCTGTGCCCGCGGACGAGTTCAGACGGATCTTGATCGTGGTTGGCTTAGCCATTTTATCTTCTCCTCAGGCAGCGCAGCACCATCCGTGCGGCGCGCGTGTAATCTTTGAGCTTTGGTTTCTACCCGTGCATGGCCCCGAGTCAAGCCTGTATCGCACAAACAATACGCGCGGGACGCAAATATATAGCAGACAGCATGATCCATGTTGACGCGGGGGTGCGGTAGACGTTACCGATCCTGCGACGGGAGAGATACTTAAAATGTAGCGCCGAAGGAGCAACCGCCCCGGAAACTCTCAGGCACCAGGACCGTCAAGATTTGAACTCTGAAAAGTGGGGTCACCAGACCTCCGCCGGCGGTGTAAATGTCCGGATCGCGGTGATCCGGCATGAAACTCTCAGGCCAATAACAGAGGGGGCACTTTACCCGTCCGGTTGGACGGCCAGAAAGGTGTCTTTTATGACCAACTCAACTTCCGACAAGATTGCCGTGATCGGTGCCGGTATCACCGGCGTGACCACAGCCTATATGCTGGCGCGCAAAGGTGCGGACGTGACCCTCTTCGAAGCGAACCCCTACCCCGCGATGGAGACCAGCTATGCCAATGGCGGGCAGCTGTCAGCCTCTAATGCCGAGGTCTGGAATTCGACAGCAACGGTGCTGAAGGGTATGAAGTGGATGTTCAAATCCGGCGCGCCGCTGTTGCTGAACCCCAAACCGTCCTGGCATAAATATTCATGGCTGGCCGAATTTGTTGCCGCTATTCCAAAATACCGCGAGAATACCATCCAGACCGTACAATGGGCGCTGCAAGCCCGGGCACATCTGCGCACTATTGCCGAAGAGGAAGGCATCAACTTTGACGTCGAAGACCGTGGCATCCTGCATGTCTACGGCAATAAGAAAGACTATGATGCCGGTGTGAAAGTATCTGCTTTGCTGGCGGAAGGCGGGCTGGAGCGCCGCGAGATGAGCCCCGCCGAGATCGCGCAGATCGAGCCGACACTGAAAGGCGATCTCTATGGCGGCATCTTCACCGAGAGTGATTTCACAGGTGACATCCACAAATTCACCAGCGAACTGGCCAAAGCCTGCCAGCGGCGTGGTGTTGTGCTGCGCATGTCTACTTTTGTGGACAATATTGATCCGGCGCATGGCAAGGTCACCATTTCCACCCGCCCCGCGCAAGAGAAGCGCAGCAAAAAGGGTGGCATGCTCACAGAGGTCTTCGACAAGGTCGTGATCTGTTCTGGTGTGCGCTCGCGCGATTTTGCGGCCAATCTGGGCGACCGGCTGAACATCTATCCCGTCAAGGGCTATTCGCTGACAATCAATCTGGAGGACGAGGCCAATCAGGCTGCTGCCCCCATGGTAAGCCTGCTGGATGACAATGCCAAAATCGTGACCAGCCGTCTGGGAAAGACGCGCATGCGGGTCGCGGGCACAGCCGAATTCAACGGCTACAACAAAGACATCGTGTGGAACCGCGTGGAGCCGATGCTGCACTGGTGCCACACTTACTTCCCTGACATGAGCACAGAAAGCTTCCAGTCCTGGGCAGGATTACGGCCAATGATGCCAAATATGCTGCCGCGTGTGGCACAGGGCAAAAATCCGGCTGTGTTCTATAACACAGGTCACGGACACCTCGGCTGGACGCTCTCTGCGGCAACGGCAGATATCATCTCCGATCTTGCAATGGCGCGCGCGGCCTAATGGCCCAAGGCCGGGCGCCCCTGTTGCGGGGGCGTCTGGCATCAAAATACCGAAAATGCGCGGAAGGCCTGTAAGCCGGATTTTGTCCCGAAGGTTGCCCTTCATGGATGACCATTCCTCTGACCATGCCGTTACCGGCACAGCTACAGCCGCCAACCCGGACCTGCTGGAGCGAAAGAGGCTCCGCCGCTGTGCCCGAAGACACAGACAGCACGCGGTCCCTATTTGGCGTTGCTCCTGGTGGGGCTTGCCATGCCGCCGCTGTTACCAGCCGCGCGGTGGGCTCTTACCCCACCGTTTCACCCTTACCTGACAGGGACCCAAAGCAAGCTCTGGACTGACAGGCGGTTTATTTTCTGTGGCGCTTTCCGTCGGGTTGCCCCGCCCGGGCGTTACCCGGCACCATTTCTTTCCGGAGTCCGGACTTTCCTCCCCGTTGGTTGCCCAACAAAGCGGCCATCCAGCCTTCCGCGCAAGGTGTGGCTTACGCGCAAGGGCGGTATCGGGTCAATGGGGTATGCGCACAGCGGCAGTGCTCAGAACGTGAAATCAGCCCGTGTCAGCGGCCCTGTGCGCCACGGCGCGTGGCGAAGGCGGGTTGTGTACAGCAATGTGTCAATATCACACGGAGCAGTGTATCCAGCGGCCTGTGCGGCACGTGTAAATGCCACCGTGTCATATGTGCCGACTGTGACGGGCAGACCCCGTGCCGCCAACCCCTGCCGCTCCAGCCGCACCCAGTCAAAATGCGGGCCGGGGTCGGCTTTCCGGCCCGGTGACATATCGGAATGACCGATCACAGAATCAGACGCAATATCCCAGCGTGCCATGATGCCGCGCAGCAGGTCTTCGAGGGCGTCCATCTGCGGCGCGGAAAACGGATGGCTACCACGGTTGTCCAGCTCGATCCCGATGGAGCGGGAATTGATATCATCCAAGCCGCCCCATTCGCCAGCACCGGCATGCCATGCGCGCGCAGCCTCATCGACCATTTGCGTCACGCTGCCATGGGTACACACGAGGTAATGCGCAGAAACTTCCGCCGCCGGGTCACACAGACGGTCCAGCGCGCAGGCTGCGTCTTGCATGGCGGTATAATGGATCACCACCATCGTGGGTGTCAGGCCGTCACGGCGTGGCCCGCAATTGGGTGAATTCCGCACCTGCATCCCGCGCTGCGTCTTAGCCGCCCGATGTGGTGCGGTAGACTGCCGGATCCCATGTGCAGGCATAGCCGTCGCCGTCAGGGTCCATGCCTTTGCGGTCCTTTGCGGGTCCGCCTGCGGCCATGAACGCGGCCTGCGCCTGATCCTGATGACGGAATTCGCCGCAGCTGCGGTTGTATTTGTTGCCCGCATTAAACCGGCTGCGTTTGTAGATCTTGGTCCCGACCGGATGGGTAGCGGCCAGCGCATAAGCCACGATATTGGGGCCGACTTCCGTGCGCTCTGGCAAGGCTTGCGGTTGGATCACCTGATATTGCGCGCGGTTGGCAGCAATGCGCGCGGCATCACTCTCGATGCTGCGCTGGCCCGACACCGCATCAAAGTTGTTTTCCTGACTGATGCCGGTGGTGGTGTTGATCACGCTGGGCGGGGCGTTCGACGGGCTCGCCTCGATTGGTGCCACGCCGGAGTTATTGGCGGCAGCAGCAAGGCGTTCGGCATCGGCCGCACCACCTGTCTGCGCCAGAATAGCGGCGGTCTGCGCAGCAGTATCTTCGGCTGATCCGGCCATCGGCAAAGCTTGGGAGGTAACAGCGGCTGCGGCAGGAACACCGCCCGCCAGGGCTGCATCCCGGTTGGCGCGCTGTGCGTCAAACGTCTGGTCAAAACCTGCACCAAAACGGCTGTCTTCGGGCACGGAAGGCTGGCATGCCGCCAAGGCTGCAAGGGCAGTTGCACCCAGAAGAGTTCGAACGATCATCATCTTAATAGCCTGTACTATACATTGCGCGTGGGGCGCGTTTACCACCATTTGGCGGGTTTGGCTATAAAACCTGCACTGCGTTCCAGCGCATAGGCGGAAGACAGCAGATCCGCCTCTTCCCACGGACGCCCGATCAGTTGCAGGCCCAGCGGCAAGCCTTCGGCATTTGAACCTGTCGGCACCGTAATACCCGGCAAACCGGCAAGGTTAACCGTCACAGTGAACACGTCGTTGAGGTACATCTGGATCGGGTCGGCATCGATCATCTCGCCCAAGCCGAACGCGGCAGAGGGGGTCGCGGGGGTCAGGATGCAATCAATACCGGCAGCGAAGACATCATCAAAATCGCGCTTGATCAGTGTGCGCACACGCCGTGCACGGTTGTAATAGGCGTCATAGAAACCTGCGGACAGAACGTAAGTGCCGATCATCACGCGCCGCTGTACTTCCGGACCAAAACCCTCGGCGCGGGTTTTCTCGTACATCTCTGTGATGCCATCGCCTGCGGCCAATGTGGCGCGGTGGCCATAGCGCACCCCGTCATAGCGCGCGAGGTTGCTCGACGCCTCGGCAGGCGCGATCACATAATAGGCAGGCAGCGCATATTTGGTATGCGGCAGCGAGATGTCGACAATCTGTGCGCCCGCATCTTTGAACATGGCCGCACCGTCTTCCCAGAGTTTTGCAATCTCGGCGGGCATGCCCTCCATGCGGTATTCTTTCGGGATCCCGATTTTCTTGCCACGCACGTCACCCGTCAGCGCCGCCTCGAAATCCGGCACGGCCAGATTTGCACTGGTGCTGTCTTTGACATCATAACTGCACATCGCCTCCAGCATAATCGCCGCATCGCGCACGGATTTGGTCATCGGGCCCGCCTGGTCGAGCGACGAGGCAAAGGCCACCACACCCCAGCGCGAGCAGCGGCCATAGGTCGGCTTGATCCCCACAGTGCCAGTGAAAGCGGCAGGCTGGCGGATAGAACCGCCAGTGTCCGTACCCGTAGCCGCAAGGCACAGATCGGCGGCGACCGCAGCGGCGGAGCCACCGGACGAGCCACCGGGCGTGAGGGCGGTATCATCGCCTGCGCGGCGCCACGGGTTGACCGCATTGCCGTAGATGGACGTCTCGTTGGAGGAACCCATGGCGAATTCGTCCATGTTGAGCTTGCCCAGCATAACCGCGCCGGCATCCATAAGGTTCTGGCTGACAGTCGATTCGTATTCCGGCTTGAACCCTTCGAGAATGCGCGAGGCGGCCTGCGTCGGCACACCTTTGGTGCAGAACAGATCCTTGATTCCAATGGGCAGACCGCACATGGCGGGGGCCTCTTCGCTGCCCTTCAGACGCTCATCGGCAGCGGCAGCGCGCGCCATCGCCAATTCCGGCGTATGGTGCACAAAGGCGTTCAGCGCGCCGGCGCCTTCGATGGCTTTCAGACAAGCTTCGGTCAGTTCTTTCGAGGTCGTCTCGCCCTTGCGCAGCAGATCGCGAGCCTCGGCCAGACCCAATGTGTTCAGATTTGTCATTATTCAACCACCTTCGGCACAGCAAAAAATCCTTCGCGCGCATCGGGCGCATTGCGCAATATGGCGGCCTGCTGGTCACCGTCCGTCACCACATCCGCACGGGTCACAGCGTTCTGCGGGGTCACGGATGTCATCGGCTCAACGCCTTCAATATCCACTTCGGCCAATTGCTCGATAAATCCCAGAATCGTATTGAACTCTTGCGCCAGCGCGGGAAGGTCTGCGGCCTCGACTTTGATGCGGGCCAGCTTGGCCACCCGCGCTGCGGTGTTTTCATCAATCGACATCTGGATATCCTCATCTGCTTGTCTGTCCTCTACCGCCCCCGCGCCGCTGCTGCAAGTCATGGGCAGGTCTGGGCGCAGGCTTCACGCAAAATTCGGCCCGCCCTCTCGCCATCGCCGCGCGTTCCGCTAGAGTGCGCCCGAATTATCAACAGGAGCGGCACTATGAATATCATCTGGCTCGGGCACGGATCCTTCCGCATCGAGATCGAAGATCAGGTTGTGCTGGTGGACCCGTGGCTGACGGGCAACCCGATGCTGCCCGAGGATCAGCACGCAGCGGCTGTCGCGGGTGCCACGCATATTCTGGTTACGCACGGGCATTTTGACCATACGGCAGATGTTGTACAAATCTCCAAGAACACCGGCGCACCGGTGTCGGGCATGTATGAGTTGGCGCAATATCTTCACGGCATTGGTGCTGTCGAAGGGTCCACCTTCAACATGGGCGGCACTGTTCCACTCGGGGATGCGGTCACGGCCAGCATGGTGCCTGCCTCGCATTCCTCCACCGCTGATGTAGACGGCGCGCGCCGCTATATGGGCAGTGAAGCAGGATTTATCCTGCGCGGCGAAGGGCGGTGCATCTATATCTCGGGCGATACCGGATTGATGGCGGACATGGCCTGGATCGGGGATTATTACAAACCCGACATCGGCATTCTGTCCGCGGGCGGGCATTACACGATGGACATGCATATGGCGGCTTATGCGGCCCGCACCTACTTTTCCTTTAACGTGGTGATTCCCTGCCATTACCGGACGTTCCCCGCGCTGGAGCAAACGGCAGACGCGCTGGTCAACGGCGTGCTGCCCGGCACATCGGTGATAGAGCCGCAGGTGATGGAAGCGATCACGCTTTAGGGTACACGCCGCGCTGCAAAGAAATCCCGCAGCAGCGCGGCGGCCTCCTGCTCTGCAATGCCCTCGAACACTTCCGGCGCATGGTGGCATTGCGGATGGGCAAAAACGCGCGCCCCCTGCGCCACACCCCCCGATTTAGGATCGGACGCGCCATAGTACAAACGCGCAATCCGCGCCGCTGAAATGGCGCCTGCGCACATCGGGCAAGGCTCCAGCGTGACATACAGCGCGCAACCGGTCAGCCGCTCTGCCCCCAGATGCGCACAGGCGGCACGGATGGCCAGTATTTCAGCATGGGCGGTCGGATCGTTGTCTGCGCGGGTCCGGTTGCCTGCCTGTGCAATCACTTCGCCGGTGGGCGCGATAACCACAGCGCCCACCGGCACTTCGCCGCGCGCGGCTGCGGCGCGCGCCTGTGCCAGTGCAATGTCCATGAAAGATGTAAATGCCATCCTCTTTGATGGGCGCAAAACACCGCCTTTCGCAAGGTGTTCTGTTGCGCTATGGCTAACGGCATGAATGATACATCTTCCACGCCCGAAGGCGACCGCATTGCCAAAGTCCTGTCCCGTGCAGGCATCGCCAGCCGCCGCGAGGCCGAGCGGATGATCGAGGAAGGCCGCGTCTGGGTCAACGGTGCCGTGATTGCGTCGCCTGCCCTGAACGTGACTGCCGCTGACAAGATCACCGTCGACGGCAAGCCCGTGGGCACGCCCGAGCCTGCGCGCGTCTGGCTTTATCACAAGCCCACAGGGCTGGTGAGCACCGACAGCGACGAAAAAGGCCGCGAGACGATTTATGACAACCTGCCCGCCGACATGCCCCGCGTGATGAGCATTGGCCGGCTCGATCTCAACTCCGAAGGACTGCTGCTGTTGACCAATGACGGCGGCGTCAAACGCCTGCTGGAGCTGCCCTCGACAGGCTGGCTGCGCCGTTACCGCGTGCGCGTGAATGGCCGCCCGTCGGAGGAAACGCTGGAGCCGCTGCGTAAAGGCATCATCGCAGAGGGCCAGCCGTTCCAGCCAATGGAAGTTGTATTGGACCGGCAAAAAGGCGCCAACGCATGGCTGACGGTGGGTTTGCGCGAAGGCAAGAACCGCGAAATCCGCCGCGCTATGGAGGAAATCGGGCTGAGTGTGAACCGCCTGATCCGCGTCAGCTATGGCCCCTTCCAGCTGGGCGATATCAAACCGGGCGAGGTAGAGGAAATCCGCCGCAAGGTCCTGCGCGACCAGTTGGGCCCCGACGGCGAGGCACTGATGGGCGAGGCCCCTGCCGCGCCTGTCGAGGTCAAACGCGGATTCAAACGCCGCGTGCCGCACAAGGGTGAATTTGGCGGCCCCGGCCAGCCCGGCCTGCCCAAACCACGCGAAGAGGGTGAAGACGACCGTGGCAAGCGCGGCAAATCCGGCAAGCCGGTGAAAACCTACCGCCCCACCAAAGCGGTACGGGATGCCGCGCGCAAGGCCGCGTCCGGCCCCGCGCCACGGACATTCAGCAGCGGCACGGGCAAGACGTTCAGCAGCGCGCCCTCAAAATCGGGAACGGGCGCCAGATCAGGTCCATCCGGCAAACCGCGTGCGCCTTCGGGCGGCAAAGGCCCGAAGCGCGGGTAGCAAGACCTGTGGCTATTAACCATTAGGATTCATATTATTAGACGGATCCAACTTGGATCCGGTCACCTTTTCGCGCAGCCCCTCACCCAAGCAGGGGGCAGGCGCATGCGCGGCAGCACTGGAAACAATGCCGCAGCCTGCTTATAGTAAGGCTACTTTAGCCCTTCGGCCCGCCACAATTCGAGGATCACATGGGACCACAACCGTTTCGCAAAGCTGCCTATGTCGCGCTGATCGTTGTGCTGTTTGGCGTCAGCTCCGGCTGGCTCGGAGGGCTGTGAGCATGGCACAGAAATTCGGGGGCAAGTTTAGCCCCGACGTGAACCCCGACGGCAACCTCGATCAAAAATCTGCAAAAGCCAGACGCCGCGCCGCAGTAGACCCGGCAGGTGGGCGTTCGAACGTGCTGTTTATTCCGGCTGTTGTACTGGTCGCGACCAGTATTTCGGGCGGTGCATTTTCCCTGCTGTTTGCCCTGTCGGGCGCCGCATCGCTGACGCTGTCCGCATGGTTGCTGCGCAGTGGCTTGCGGGCGCAAGCCGCGTTCGACGCCCGCAAGGTGGCGCGCCGCCCTGCCCTGCCCCGCAAAATGCTGGCCGCACTGCTCACCGGAACCGGTGCTGCCCTGGCCGTGATGGCGCATCTGGACGGGGTCAGTATCCTCTCGCCGCTGCTTTTTGGCGTTATTTCCACAGGTCTGCACCTGACGGCATTTGGACTGGACCCGATGCGCAACAAGGGCATGGACGGCATTGATACCTTCCAGCAAGACCGCGTGGCGCGGGTGGTGGACGAGGCCGAAAAACATCTGACCACCATGCGCGAGACCATCCTGCGCGCAGGCGACCGCCAAAGTACGGCGCGGCTGGAAGATTTTGTCCAAACCGCGCGCGATCTGATCCGAACGGTAGAGGAAGACCCACGGGATTTGACCGCCACGCGCAAGTTTCTAGGTGTTTATCTGGTGGGCGCGCGCGATGCGACGGCCAAGTTTGCCGACATCTACAGCCGCAGCCGCGATGCGCAGGCCCGCACGGATTATCTGGCGTTACTGGACGATCTGGAAAAGAATTTCACTGCCCGAAACCGTAAATCCCTGCTGGAGGACCGCAGCGATCTGACCGTTGAAATTGACGTGCTGCGTGAGCGGCTGTCGCGTGAAGGCGTGCGTCTGGAGTGATCCGGCGCCACGCAACCTTAAAAGCGCACCCATTTAACAAGGAAATCCGAATGTCCGAAGCCACCCGCGAAAAAGCCACCCAGTCGCTTGCCCTGATTGAAGAAGTGACTGCTGTGGTCCTGACAGAGCCTTCAGCCGCAAACGCCGTGATTACACTTGAGCAAGCCGATGCGCCGCTGGGCGCCGAGATCCGTGCCCGAATGGACGAGCTGGACATGAATGACACCCAGTCAATCATCAGCTTCGGCTCTGCTGCGCAGGCGGAATTGCAGGAAATCTCCCAGGCGATGCTGGCGGATGTGCGCAACAAGGATGTGGGTCCTGCCGGCGATAGCCTGCGCGGGATTGTCACCACGATTCGCGGGTTCTCTGTCTCCGAACTCGATGTGCGGCGCGATCGCAGCTGGTGGGAAAAGCTGATCGGGCGCGCCGCCCCTTTTGCCAAATTCACTGCCAAATTCGAAAAGGTGCAGGGCCAGATCGACAAAATTACCGACAATCTGCTGACGCACGAGCATACCCTGCTGAAAGACATTAAATCGCTCGACATGCTGTACGAGAAAACGCTGCAATTCTATGACGAGCTGGCGCTGTATATCGCTGCGGGTGAAGCGAAAGTGGCGGAACTGGACGCAGGCATGATCCCCGCCAAAGAGGCAGAAGTAAACGCAGCACCCGAGAATGATCAGGTGATGAAAGCGCAAGAATTGCGCGATCTACGCGCCGCCCGCGACGATCTGGAGCGCCGTGTGCACGACCTGAAGCTGACGCGTCAGGTGACCATGCAATCACTGCCCTCCATCCGTCTGGTGCAGGAAAACGACAAATCGCTGGTGACCAAGATCAACTCGACCCTCGTGAACACTGTGCCGCTGTGGGAAACACAGCTGGCGCAGGCCGTGACCATCCAGAGGTCTTTCGAGGCGGCAAAGGCCGTACGCGAAGCAAATGACCTCACGAACGAGCTGCTGACGTCCAATGCCAAGAACCTGCGTTCCAGCAACAAGATCATCCGCGAGGAAATGGAGCGCGGTGTGTTCGACATCGAAGCCGTCAAGGCCGCCAACGCCGATCTGATCGGCACGATCGAGGAAAGTCTGCAAATCGCGGATGCGGGCAAGGCAAAACGTGCCAGCGCCGAGAAGGACCTAAAAGAGATGGAAGCCAAATTGCGCGATACGCTGGCCTCCGCCAAGGCTAAAAAGACCGGTCTGGGCGATACGGCAGCCGGCAGCGTGACCGGCTAGACCATGATGCGGGCGCGCGGGCATTTTGCGGCGGGGCTGGTGCTGGTGGCACTTGGCCTTGCCGCCTGTACCGAAGGGGCAGCGCCGGTCATGCCGACGCTCAAACCTGTTGTGCGCCCTGAAAAGCCCACCATCGCGGCCCCGCCGCAAGTGGCGCGCCCGACATCACAGGCCAGCGCCGAGTTGCGCAGTTACCTCAACCAGGTGCAAAGCGCACAGCTGGGCCAAGGGCTGTTGCGACGCGACGGGGGTGGGGCAGACACGCCTTTCACCAACACCATGCTGGCGCGCAATTTCGAACAAATCGCGTTTTACAACGAATATGACAGCAACTTTGCGGCACGTGGCGGGGCAAGCCCCTTGCGCCGCTGGGCCGCGCCCGTCCGCATGGAAGTGATCTTTGGCGACGGTGTGCCGCCGTCCCAGCGCAAAAGTGACAGCGCGGAAGTGCGCAATTATGCCGCGCGTCTTGGCCGTGTCACAGGCCATCCGGTCAGCATGGGCGGCAAGCCGAATTTCATCGTTATCATCGCGGGCGAGGATGACCGCGGTGCGGCGCTGGCCGCTGCTGCTGCGCGCCTGCCCGGAATATCAGCCGCCAGTCTGGCGCCTTTACGTGATTTGCGCAACGATACCTACTGCGTGGTGGCTGCCTATGCAGGTGGCTCGGGCGACAATACCTATACCGCTGCACTGGCCGTGATCCGTGCCGAAAATCCCGGTCTGCTGCGCCTGTCGTGCATCCACGAGGAACTGGCCCAAGGCATGGGGCTGGCCAATGACAGCCCCGCCGCGCGCCCTTCGATCTTCAACGATGATGACGAATTCGCCCTGTTGACCCGTCAGGACGAATTGATGCTGCGCATGCTCTATGATCCGCGTCTGGCACCCGGGATGAGCGCGGACGAAGCGCGCGGAACCGTGCAAAAGATCGCGGACGAGCTAACAAACGCGGGGCCGGTATGAGTACGGCGCGCGGCTTTCTTGATAAGCGGGCCACGCGCGCTTAGATTACGACCAAATAACCCCGAAGGACCAAAGCACATGGGCATTTTCGATTTCCTCTCTGGTGAATTCATCGACGTTATCCACTGGACCGATGATACCCGCGACACGCTGGTCTGGCGGTTCGAGCGGGAGGCGCATGAAATCAAATATGGTGCAAAGCTGACCGTGCGTGAAGGCCAGGCGGCGGTATTTGTCCACGAGGGCCAGCTCGCGGATGTGTTCACGCCGGGTCTCTATATGCTCGAGACGAACAACATGCCGGTGATGACCACCCTGCAACACTGGGACCACGGCTTTAAATCGCCCTTCAAGTCCGAGATTTACTTCGTCAACACCACACGACTGACCAATCTAAAATGGGGCACTAAAAACCCTGTAATCGTGCGCGATCCGGAATTTGGCGCCGTGCGCCTGCGCGCCTTTGGCACTTATTCCGTGCGCGTGTCCGATCCGGCTGTGTTCCTGCGGGAAATCGTCGGCACAGATGGCGAGTTTACGATGGACGAAATCAGCTTCCAGATCCGCAACATCATCGTGCAGGAGTTTTCGCGCACCCTCGCGCGGGCCAGCATCCCCGTGCTGGACATGGCCGCCAACACCCGCGAGTTGGGCAAGCTGGTAGGCCGCGAGATCGAGGCGCAGCTGGCCGAATATGGCCTGTCGCTGCCGGAGCTTTATGTCGAGAATATCTCGCTGCCGCCTGCGGTGGAGGAGGTGCTGGACAAGCGGTCTTCCATGGGTGTGGTGGGCGATCTGAACAAATACATGCAGTTTCAGGCCGCAGAGGGGCTGGGCCGTGACGGTGCGGGGGCTGCGGCCATTCAGGCAGGCATCGGGGCCGGCCTTGGCATGCAGATCGGTGCGCAGGCCGCTGCGGGCGGGCCATGGGGGGCTGCACCACAGCCTGCCGCTGCACCTGCCGCCCCGCCGCCGCCGCCGGTCGAGCATGTCTGGCACATTGCCGAGGGCGGTGAAACAACGGGCCCCTTTTCCAAAGCACGTCTGGGCCGGATGGTCACCGAAGGCACGCTGCGGCGCGATACCTTTGTCTGGACCGCAGGGCAGGACGGCTGGAAGCAGGCGGACAGCGTAATGCAACTGGCGCAGCTGTTCACAGTCATGCCGCCCCCGCCCCCTGCGGGATAATACCGCCCCGCTTTGCGCATAAACTCCGCTCCGATCAAAGGCCGCCCCTTGTCAGACACCGATCCCGCCTTCGTATCGCAAGAGCACAGGTTTCCGTGTGATACCTGCGGCTCTGACCTGCGCTATGATCCGGCAGGCGGCCACCTCAAATGCGACCATTGCGGCAACGTCGAACAGATCGGGACGGTCTGGACCAAGGCTCGCGTTATCGCGGAGCTGGATCTGGCGCGCGGTCTGGCCAGCACGCTCGACACGGCCGAGATGGAAGAGACACGGATCAGCCAGTGCCCCAACTGTGCCGCACAAGTGGAGTTCGATGCCAATACCCAGGCCACCGAATGCCCGTTCTGCGCCACGCCCGTGGTGGCCGACACAGGCACGCAGCGGCATATCAAACCGCGCGCCGTGCTGCCTTTTGCGCTGGCTGAGGCGACTGCACGCGATGCCATGAAAAACTGGCTGGGCAGCTTGTGGTTTGCGCCAAACGGCCTGCAAGCCTATGCGCGCAAGGGCCGCCAGATGGACGGCATCTATGTCCCTTACTGGACCTATGACGCGCAATCGGACACCCGCTATACGGGCGAACGCGGGACGGTATACTATGAGACACAGACCGTCATGCGCGACGGAAAACGCACGCAGGTACAGGTTGCAAAGGTGCGCTGGCGCGGTGTGTCTGGCCGTGTGGCGCGGTTCTTTGATGATGTGCTGGTGCTCGGCTCACGTTCCTTGCCCAAGCGGTTCACCGACGGGCTGGAGCCCTGGGATCTGGCCGCATTAGAGCCTTACGCGCCCGAATACCTCGCCGGATTTCGCGCCGAAGGCTACACGGTCACGCTGGAGGACGGCCTGACAGAGGCGCGTGCGAAGATGGACGCGATGATCGAGCGCGACATCAAGTTCGACATCGGCGGCGACCGCCAGCGCATCCATTCGATGGATGTGGACCTGAGTGCGATGACCTTCAAACATATCCTGCTGCCGGTTTGGCTGGCCGCCTATAAATACCGTGGCAAAAGCTACCGCTTTGTCGTGAATGGCCGAACGGGGCGGGTGCAGGGCGAGCGGCCCTATTCCGCGATCAAGATCACCTTTGCCGTGCTCGTTGGCCTCATCGCTGCGGCCATTGTCGGCTACCTTTATGCGCAGAACGGATAACACATGACAGCCATCAACACGCTTTCCCAAATTCTGGAAGACCGCTATTCGTGCCGTGCGTTCCGCCCCGATCCTGTGCCCGACGCCGACCTGATCCGCATCGTGGATACTGCCCGCCATGTGCCCTCGTGGTGCAATGCCCAGCCATGGCAGGTGGAAATCACGCGCGGCGCCGCGACCGAGCGGCTGCGCAGCGCCCTGATGAAAGTTGCCACCGCAGGCACGCCCCCTGCCCCCGATCTGGCCTGGCCCGACACCTATACCGGCGACTACGCAGAGCGGCGGCGCACCTGCGGTTTCCAGCTGTACGATGCGGTGGGCATCGACAAATCCGACCGCGCAGGCCGGATGGCGCAGATGCTGCGCAACTATGCGTTCTTTGACGCCCCGCATGTGGCGATCATCCATTCTCCGGCTGAACTGGGGCCTTATGGCGCGATGGACACCGGTGGCTTTGTCACCGCCTTTACGCTGGCCGCAACTGCGCTGGGGGTGGCAAGCATTCCGCAAGCGGCGATTGCAGCCTATGCGCCCTTGCTCAAGGAACAGCTGGGAATTGCGGAGGACCGGCTGATCCTGTGTGCCATCTCGCTGGGCTATGCGGACACAAATGCGCCCGCCAACAGCTTTCGCACGGGCCGCGCTGCGGCGAACGACATCATCGGCTGGCACGACGCATGAGGGCGCTGTTGCAACGGGTCACGCAGGCCAGCGTAACTGTCGATGGCGCGGTGATCGGAGAGATTGGCGAGGGCCTGCTGGTTCTGGTCTGTGCGATGCCTGAGGATACAGCAGCCACTGCCGATGCGCTGGCGCTGAAAATCTCGAAGCTGCGGCTGTTCAAGGATGAAGCGGGGAAGATGAACCTGAGCATCGCGCAAACAGGGGGTGCGGCGCTGGTGGTCAGCCAGTTCACGCTGGCCGCCGATACCTCACGCGGCACGCGGCCCGGCTTTTCCTATGCGGCGAAACCGGACGTGGCAGAGGCGCTGTATCTGCATTTTGCGGACGCCTTGCGCGCGCTGGATATTCCGGTGCAAACCGGTCAGTTTGGCGCGGATATGTCAGTGGCCCTGACCAATGACGGGCCGGTCACGATCTGGCTTGATACCGCGACTTAAGGCTCGCGGAAGGCTTCCTTGGACTTATAGAGTGGCTTGAGCAGATATTGCAGAACGGTTTTGGAGCCAGTGTGCAATTCCACACTCGCCTGCATGCCGGGGCGGATTTCCAACTCTGTCTGACGCGCCGTCAGGTTGGAGGTATCGACTGCCAGCGTCACCTTGTAGTGCGGATTACCGTCCGCCTCGCGCGAGCGTTCATCTTTGAAAGTATCCGCCGAGATCAATTTCACCTCGCCCTTAAGCGTGCCGAAAATGGTGTAATCATAGGCCGACAGCTTGATTGTCGCGGATTGACCGCGGCGCACGCCTGCGATGTTCTCGGGCTTTACGCGCGCCTCAACAAACAGCTCTTCGTCCAGCGGGATAATCTGCAAAATCTCCTCACCCGGGCGCACAACACCGCCGATGGTGGTCACGCTGAGATTGTTCACGATCCCCCGCATCGGGCTGCGCAAGACCGTGCGGTCCAGCTGGTCGCGACTGGATTTCAGGTTCTGGCGCAGCGTCGCCAGTTCACGCAGCACATCGGAATATTCCTGCGCGCGGTCCAGCTCTGTGCGGGTGGTGACCTCGTCAAATCTGATCTTGGCATCTGCAAAGCCTTTGCGCGCGCGGGTCGCCTCGATCAGCGATACAATCTTGTTTTTCAGCAGACCGTCCATCAGGTCACGCTCGCGCTGCGCTTCGACCAGCACCTGTCTGGCACCGTCCACAGAAGACACATAGTCAGACTGGCGCGCCTGCAACAACGACGCCTCCGAGGTCAGCATTTCAGGCGTGCGCAACGCCCATTCGTCAGGCACCTCAAAGGTATAGGCACCGGCAATTTCGGCTTCCAGCCGCAGGCGGCGGATCTCGAACGCACTGATCTGGTCTTTCAGATCATCGACAGACGACTGGAATTGCGTGTTGTGCAAGCGGGCCAGCACATCGCCCTGCTCGACGATATCGCCTTCGCCCACTGCCAGTTCGGCCAGAATGCCGCCTTCAAGGTTCTGGATGATCTGTGGGCGGCTGCTGGAAATCATAGAGCCTTCCGCGCGCACAATCTCGTCCACCCATGCAAAAAACGCCCAAGTCAGAAAGACAAGAACCGTCGCGGCACTGAGCCAGACCACCATCGAGGGTCCGCGCATCTGGCGGCCCATATGCTCGTCCATGGCAACACTCATGCCGCACCTCCTTTGATCGACGTGAGGTGAGCAAGGACCTCTTCTTTAGGGCCATCAACGCTCATCCGGCCATTGTGCAGAACGATGGTGCGGGTCGTCAGGGCCAGAATGGGCGCGCGGTGGGTTGCGATCACGGCCGTGCGCCCCGCCATCCATGTCTGCAACCGCGCCACAAGGGCCGTTTCCAACTTTTGGTCCAATGCGGCAGTCGGCTCGTCCAGCAGGCAGATTTTAGGGTCTTGCAGCCACAGCCGTGCCCAACCGATGGACTGGCGCTGGCCAATTGACAGACCCGCACCGGCATCCATAATCGCAAGGTCCAACCCCTTGGGGTGGTTGCGCACAAATTCACCCAGACCCGCAAAATCAAGCGCATCCATCAGTCGCGCATCGTCGCGCTCCAGCATGGTCAGGTTCAGGTTGTCGCGCAGGGTGCCGGAAAACAGGCGTACGTCCTGCCCCAGATAGCCGATCAGGCGGCGTAGATCGCGCGGCTCGATCTGGGACATCTCTGTGCCGTCGATCAGCACGCGGCCTGTGGTAGGGGCGTAAAGCCCGCTCAGCACCTTAAGAAGCGAGGACTTGCCCGAGCCGTTGGCGCCCAGAACGGCAAGCCGCTGGCCCGGCAGGATACTGATGGCGGGCAGGTCCAGCGTGGGCGCGCCCTCTTCCGTGTAGCGGAAGGTCATCGCCTTCAACTCGAAATACCCCGCCAGCGCGTCGCGGCGCATATAGGTCCGCTCCACGTTTGCGTCCTGTTCGGAGGCGGCGATATGCTCCAGCCCGTCCAGGGCGGATTTGACATTGCCCCAGCGCGCCATGGTGCCCGCCAGCTGTGTCAGCGGGGCCAGCGTGCGCGAGGTCAGGATGCCGGTGGCGATGATAGAGCCGACGGTGAATTGGCCCGCGAACACCAGATAAGTGCCCATGATCACAGCCGCCACATAGGTGCCCTGCTGCACGCCTTGGGACCAGAACGTGAGGACCGAGGACAGCTTGCGCTGCTCTGCGGATTTAACGGCGGCCAGCGTGGTCAACTCGGTCCACAGGCGCTGTACACGGTCTTCGCCGCGCTGCGTCTTGACGGTGTCCAACTCGTAAATCGCCTCGTGCAGCAAGCGCGAGGATTTGGCGGTGGCGCCTTGGGTTTCTTTCGTCAGGCGGATCATCCGCTTTTGCATGAAGAAACCGGGGACAACCATCAAGAAGCCGCCCAGCACCAGAACCCATACAACATTCCCCGCAATCGAGGCGACAAGGGCAAGGAAGACAAAGATAAACGGAATGTCGGCAATCGTGCCGATGGTGGAGGCAGTGAAAAATTCACGGACAGAGCCGAATTCGCGCATGGAGGAGAACAGATCAGAGGGCGATTGCGGACGCTTGTCACTGCGCATGCCAAGAATGCGCTGCATCAACGTGCTTTGCACCGACAGCTCGATCTGGCGGCCTGCGCCATCCATCAATTGCGCGCGCGCGATCTTGATAAACGCTTCCATCAGCAGGGCCAGCACGGCACCGGCGGCCAACACCCATAAGGTTGCCTCGGACTGGTGAGGGATGACGCGGTCATAGACCTGCAAGGAAAACAGCGCGACCGCCACAGCCAGCAGGTTCGCCACAAACGATCCCAGAGCGACCTCACCCAGCTGACGCTTGAAGTGGGCGAACTGGCCCCAGAACCAATGGGCGGGCTTTTCGGCAGTTTTATGAACCTCTGCTACCTTTTCGATCGGCATTTTCGCGTGCAGCGTCAGGCCGGAAAAGAACGGGATAAAGTCGGCGGCAGGCACCATCGCGCGGTTGTCTGGGCAGGTAATGTCATAGACCACCAACTCGTCGCGGACCCGGCCCATGACCAGCAACAGCTGGCCAGACGTCATATAGACAAGCGCGGGAAAGGTCTGCTGGTCCAGCGATGTGCTGCGCACCATCTCTGCGGTCAGTCCGTTGCGGCGCAACAAGGTCGTGATGATCTGCGCCTCGTCCTGCTCGCAGGCTCCGGGCTTGAGGCGGCGGGTCAGGGCTTCGGTCAAATCCGCCTGAGAGACGGCAGCGCCCAAAACGCTGGCATAGGTCGCCACCAATGCGCCGCGTGCGCGCAGCTTGTCCTCGAAGGTAGAGGTGTTCACCGGCTTCGGAGTTTCGGGCACTGCGGCAGGTTTCAGACGCCCGGCGTTGCCGTTGACAATGTTAAGGGTGAAAGGCTTGCTCATATTGCGGATCCGTCGGCCAGTACGCCCAAAAGCTCGGCCATGGCGATCCGCAAGCGGATGGCATCGTATTTCAGGGTCACTTCGTTTTCTTGCTGGCGCGCGAAGGTCTCGTAAACTCCGACCACATCCATCACCTGCCGCTGGCCGCCGTCATACTGGGCCTGAAACAGATCAAGGTTTTGTTTCGCCTGCGCAGTCAGCACTGCGGATTCAGCCGCCTGCCTTTCTTTGGCAGCAATCTGGCCTTCGTAGCTACGCAGCTTGCGGTTTGCATCTTCGTTGGCTTGTGCCACGTAGCGGCTTGCAGCTTCGGTGGTGGCCTCGATGGCTTTCAGCCGGTCGCCTGTGGCCAGCCCCAGCAGCGTATCCGAGGTCAGGCGCAGCCCGAAAGAACTGTCCTCGCCCACAGTGCCGCTGGCACTGAGACCCGGCAGCTGGCTGGCACGGTCCACTTTGGCCGCGGCCACAGCGCGAATTTTTTCGGCTTCGGCCTGTGTCACGCTCAGCGGTTGGGCAAGGGTCGCGCGTACCGGCAAGGCCGAAGTACCACTGACACCACCCAGATCCCCGATGGACATGGCGTTGAGTTCCGCAATCGCGGTTGCTGCCGTTTCGGCGGCGGCAGACTGGCTGGCGCGGATTTCAAGCAACTTCTGGCGCAGAATGTTCAGATCAGAGCTGTCGGACACACCGCCCTGCACCCGCTGCTGCATGATCCATTCAAAATGGCCGATGTCTTTGGCACTGGCGCTGGCCAGCACATGCTTCTCGCGCGCCTCCACAGCCGTGATATAGAGATCAAGCCCCGTGCGTACGCGGCTGTTGGTGTCAGATGCAAGGGCAACGGCGGCCACTTCAACATCCGCTACGGCAAACTCGCGCTCGCCCTTTTTCTTGCCATTGTCATAAATCATCTGCTCGACGATCAGGTTCGCCACAACAGAGCCGAGCGAGGTCAGGCTGATGTTGGGGCCGATGGTCGGCAGCCAGTTTTTGGAGGCGGCGCGTGCGCGCAATTGGGCGGCGCGCAATTCGCTCTCTGCACTGCGAGAGTTTGCGGCCAGTACTGCCGCCGCCACACGGCTATAAGGGCCGCCCGCCGGCAGCACAGAACGCCGGGCGATCAAGCCCTGAATGATTTCACTTTGTGCGTTTATTTTCTCTGAATGGGTCGGCTTTGCCGCACCAAAATTGGCCGTGGTATCCTGCATCGCCACAGCATCACCCGCACCAGCACCCTCACCGACGCCCGATAAACAACCCGCCAACGCCAGTGCACTTGTGCACATCAGCGCGGTCTTAACTAGCCACTGCCCCATATCCTGCCCTTAACGTGCCGATATTTATAATTATTATTCTTATTATTTTTGATCACACCGGATGCGGCGGCATCGTCCCCGCCGCATCCGGTTTTCTTGAGATTTAGATAATCGAAATCTTGTCGATATCCTGATCAACCAGCAACATTCCCTCGGCGCCCACTGTGTAGACATTGTATGTCTCGCCGTCGACGTTTTGCGTTTCCTTGAACGCACCATTCTGAATGATCAACTTGTCGTCGCTGCCCCCGTGAATGGTCAGCGTGTTGGACCCGCTGGAGAGTGCCACAAGACTTGCTTCATCAATAACAAATACAGCATCCTCGGCAGAGTCGAGATCGAGATTTTCGATCTGGTATTTGCCAAAGCCCGCATTGCTCAGATCATAGTTCTCCGTTGCTGCCTTGTCATTGAGCACCAGATACGTACCCGACGTATTGCCCGCCTCATCTGTGGAGTTCACGATCAGATGCGATCCGTTCGGGACGTCCTTGTCGAAATCAAAGGTGGTCTCGCCGCGTTTGATGTTCACGCTCTGCTCGCCTGCGACATCCACGATGCTGCCGTCCGCGCGCACTTCTGCAACGCTGGTCACATCCGCTGTCGGCTTGCCACCTTCCATCACGGTTTCGATCGCGATCGAGCGGTAGCCATCCAGACGGCTATCGCCGATGAAGTTCACAATCGGGCCATCAGGCGCCATCGTGTCAATCGCCAGCGTCTCTTTGATCACGGCTTTGTTGCCGACATGGTCTTCTGCCACGATCGTGATCTTGGCATCATAGTCACCGGGCGTGATATCACCGGCGGCGATGTTCAGCGACCAGTTGCCATCCGCATCAACGTCAGCTGTATAGGGCTTGCCATCGAATGTGACTTTGACAGTCGAGCCTTTTTCAACTGTACCGGCCAGATTAATCCCCGCTGCCGCTTCGGCCGCGTTGACAAAATTGTCGGCGCCTGTCGGATCGCTGGTCATTGTGAACGGCTTTACTTCGGTGTCGATATCAACCGTTGCAGAGGCCTCTTTGGTGTTACCCGCACGGTCTGTAGCGACCAGCGTGACATCGGCGGTATAGGTACCCGTCGGCAGCAGGCTTGCGTCGAACACCACTTTCCAGCTGCCTGCGGCGTTGATGGTCGCCGGAAGTTCCTGCGTGCCCAGCTTGACCATGACCAAGGTGGAACCGGCTTCGGTGGTCCCTGTCACGGTTACCATGCCGTCATGCTCGATCGCGCTGATGATATTATCAGTTGCGATATCGTCTGCTGCAATGGTGAGGTTGTCGACACGGGTATCGACCTCGACACTGTCACTGGCGGACAAGGTGTTGCCGTATTCGTCCGTAATGCTTGCTGTGATGTCGGCTGTATAAACACCCGGCGCCACTTCATAGGACATGAACTTTGCTTCCCATGTCCCGTTGCCCTTTGTTTCAACGGTATGGCTCACACCATTCATGGTGACAGTTACCATCGCATAGGGGTCTGCTGTCCCGGTCAGGACAACGCCGTCGCTGGCTTCCACTTTGTTGACGATATCATCACCCTCGACAGGCGTGCTGTCGATGGTCAGCTTGCCCGCTTCGGTATCAACCTTGACCGGGGTTTCAGCCATGTCGACGTTGCCCGCAGCGTCTGTCGCTGTGGCGGTCATTGTGGCTGTGTAAGTACCCGCTGTGATGCTGCCGGCCTTGAATGTCGCGGTCCAGTTACCGTTGCCAGAGACAACAACATCTGCAAATTTACCGCCCAGTTCGACCACAACGGTCGATCCCGGCTCTGTTGTGCCGGAAACCGTCATGGCTTTACCTGCCTCAACGCTGTTAATCACGCCATCTTCACCGCCGGTGGTGGATGTGATCGCCAGATTGCGCACAAACGTGTCGACTTCGAACGTACCTGTCGCTTCTTTTATGTTGCCGTGGTTATCGGTGGAGACCACTTTTACGCTGCCGTCATATTCGCCGGAAGCAAGCTCGGTGGACGTGAACTTGACACTCCACGTGCCCGAAGCAGAAACCGTGGCAGGATTGGTGACCGTACCGATTGTGACCATCACAACCGAGCCGGCCTGGGCCGTGCCGGTGAAGATCGCACCCGATGAATGCTCGACCCCGTTGATGACCCCGTCTCCAACAATTGTCACACCGTTTACAGTCGTGGAAATGGTCTGATCAATCGTTACGACGTTGACTGTGTCAACAACCAGTACATCGTCATACGTCTTCGAGTTGCCGTAGCTGTCGGTTGTGACCGCTTTGATCGGCGTTGTGTATTCGCCTGCAACAAGTGTGCCGGTTTCCCATTTCAGCGACCAGCTGCCATTCTCGGACACAACCTCGGACCGCGTCACACCACCGATGGTGATTGCCACTGTCGCTCCGGCCTCGCCGGTGCCGGTCAGGGTCACGCCATCACCGAAGGTCACGCTGTTAAAGAAATCACCCGTCGATTCCGTGCCTTCAGTGAAGGTCAGGGTCGGCGGTGTTGTGTCGATCTCGAAAGACGGGCCATCCAGATCGGTATCGTCACCATTGGGGTTGGTCACAACCACTTCGGAATCGTACACGCCATCCTTCGGGAAATCCTCTCCCTCGAAGACCGCCTCGAATTTGCCGTCGTCGTCGATAACAGTATCAACTACTTTATCACCGACAATAACCTTGACCTCGTCACCCGGCTCGCCGCCGCCCGTGATGGTCAGGGTTTTGTCCTCACCGTCCCCACCGATCACGACATTCTTGTCGCCATCGTCAACATAAGGCGCTTTGGGGCCGGTATCACCACCGCCGCCGCCACCGCCGCCGACCAGACCGCCAATAATAGCCGCACCACCAAGACCTGCCGCAATCAGAGCGCCCGAACCAAGCAAGCCGCCACCGCCGAGCAACGCGCCACCCAACATGGAGACGTTCTCGTCACCCCCGGCCAGAGGGACGCCTGCAATTCCGTTATTCCCGAGGAAAATCAACTCGTCTGACGGGCTCCACTTGCCCCATTCGGCTGTTGGCCCGTACTGTGCGTAGAGGTTGCCCTGACCGGCATCCACAAAGCTGACCTCGTTGAGGTAGCCATCCGCGGACACGAAGAACCGGTTTGCGGCCCCGCTGTCATTGAAGAAATTATCAATCGTGATCATGCGCCCGTCACTGAGCGTGATCACAAGCTGATCACCCGAGCGCACTTGGCTCGCAAAATCGGATTGACGTGCATTCAGGGAAATTTCCTGGCCGGATCCGGCCACGATTATCTGGTTTGTCGCATCCGCAGAAACTGTTCCACGCTGTAATCCGCCCGCACTGCTACGGACGATGAAATCAATCGCCTTCATCGTTATACCCACTCTACCTCAAAAGCGCCCACTTTGTTGCAGGTCGCTTGGATTTAATTTTATTATTCTGCTATCCGGCCCGTTCAAGCAGGCCGTGATTTCACCGTTATCTTGGGACAATATTCACAGGGCTTGCTGAAATCCAGTGTTTTATCACGAAAAATTCCCCGCAAAGCCAATTTCGCGCCGCTGTTGCTGCAAACGCACGGTATTCAGGTCAAAGACGACCTACGCCGCATTCACGTCACTATCCGCTTCGTTGCACAGCGTTAGAAGGCATATCATTCAATCCCGTTGACATCTGGCCAGCGCGGTCCGAATCTATTCATATGACAGATAAAACAAACGCCCTGCGCCCCGTTACCGAAGATCCTGACCATGGAATCGTGATGTCGGACGGCGTCCGCCTGTCGGCACGGCTCTGGCGGCCAAAGGATGCCACAGCTGATCCCGTCCCGCTGATCCTTGAATTTCTGCCCTACCGCAAACGCGACGGCACCTGTGCCCGTGATGCGCTGACCCATCCTTATTTTGCTGAACGGGGCTATGCTTGCGCGCGCGTGGATATGCGCGGCAACGGGGACAGCCACGGGTTGATGGAAGACGAGTATTCCGCGCAGGAACTGGCAGACGCCGTCGAGGTGATAAAATGGGCCGCAGCGCAGCCATGGTGCAACGGACGTGTGGGCATGATGGGGATCAGCTGGGGCGGGTTCAACTCCCTGCAAGTGGCGGCATTGGCGCCCGATGAGCTGAAAGCCATTATCACGCTGTGCTCGACCGTGGACCGGTTTGCCGATGACATCCATTACAAGAGCGGTTGCCTGCTGAATGAAAATCTGGGCTGGGGCGCCACGATGTGGAGCTATTCCAGCCGCGCGCCCGATCCTGCCCTGCGCCCCGACTGGCGCGAGATCTGGCTGGACCGGCTGGCGCACGAGCCCTTCCTGCCCTCGGTCTGGCTGCGTCACCAGCGCCGCGATGCCTATTGGCAGCATGGATCGGTCTGCGAGGATTTTGGCGCCATAAAGGCAAAGGTTCTGGCCATCGGTGGCTGGGGCGACAGCTATAAAAATGCCGTGCCGCAACTGGTCGAGGCGCTGGACGGTGCCAAAGGCATTGTGGGGCCATGGGTGCATAAATATCCCCATTTCGCTGTGCCAGAGCCGCGCATCGGTTTTCTCCAAGAGGCGCTGCGCTGGTGGGACCGCTGGCTGAAGGACATCGACACAGGCGTCGAGGCGGACCCTGATTACCGCGTCTATTTGATGGACGGCCTGCGCCCTGCCACATGGTACACCGAACGCCCCGGCCGCTGGATCGCAGAAGCGCGCGGCGCCACCAGCCACCTGCCCGTCCAGACATTGCATCTGGGCACGGGCGGCACGTTGTCGGATGCACCACAGCTGATGACGGCACATGTGTCCTCGCCGGCCCAGTGCGGGGCTGCGGCGGGCGAATATTGTGCGATCTGGCTGGGGCCGGAAATGCCCGGCGACCAGCGCGGTGATGATGCTCTGTCCACAGTCTTTACCTCTGCGCCGCTGGAGGCAGATATGGATCTGGTAGGTGCGCCGCGTGTAACGCTGACACTGGGCTGTGACAAACCGCAGGGCCAGATTGCCGTGCGGCTGAACCACATTCACCCTGACGGGGCCGCGACGCGCATCACTTACGGTGTCCTGAACCTGTCGCACCGCAAAAACCCCGCACGGCCCAAACCGATGATGCCGGATATAGCAGAAGAAATCACCCTTGGTCTGGACCACGTCGCCTACCGCGTGCCCGCAGGCCACCGCATCCGTGTCTCGATCTCGACTGCCTATTGGCCGCTGCTGTGGCCCGCACCCGAAGCCGCACAGATCACCCTGACCCAAGGCAGCATCGCGCTGCCCCAGCGCCCGACACCGGGCGGGGACGAAGTAACATTCCTACCGCCCGACGCGGCAGCGCCTTGGCAGACCGACGAAATCCGCGCCGAGCGCCACATCCGCAGGCAGGAAACCGATATGGTCACCGGCGTTCATAGCCTTGTGATCGAAGATGATTTCGGAAAGCGGCGCGATGCGGATCACGGGCTGGTCGCAGGCTCTGTCGCGCGCGAGCGGTGGGACATCCACCCAGACGATCCACTGTCTGCACGCGGCCATTGCGCATGGGAAGACGAACTGGAGCGAGACGGCATACACCTGCGCACTATGACTGAATGCAGCATGTGGTCTGACGCCACCACCTTTCACCTGAGCGCCAGACTGGAGGCTTGGGAGAACGGAAAGCTGGTCTGCACGCGAGAGGAAAACGACGCCATCCCCCGCGACAACCTCTAGCGCGGTTTGCCATGATTGCGGGGATTTACCCTTGCGACACAGATTGAAATGCGTAACGTTGCCTCACCAATCAATAACAGCTTGCGCGCAAGACGCACGATTCCAACTGGGAGAATCACATCAATGAACGAACATCTCAAAAATCTGAGCACACAGGTCACCAGCGGTCTTTTGACCCGCCGTGAATTTGTGGCGCGCGCCGCGGCCCTTGGCGTCACAGCCGCGGTTGCGAATTCCATGCTGGCAAGCACTGCACAGGCACAAGATGCCACGCCGGTTGCAGGCGGCACTTTCAAAATGGGTCTGTCGGGTGGCGAGAGCACGAACACGCAAGATCCGGCGCTGTGGCAATCACAGGTCCCGCTGGCTATCGGGCGTCTGTGGGGTGAAACGCTGGTCCGCGAAAGCCGTGACGGCGGCGGAATGGAAGGCCTGGTCGCGGAAAGCTGGGAAGGCTCGAACGGGGCAAAAACCTGGCGCTTCAAAATCCGCGAAGGCATCACCTTCTCGAACGGCCAGCCGGTAACATCTCAGGATGTACTGCGCACATTAGAGCGTCATGCCAACGAGGAGTCCAAATCCGGCGCACTGGGGATTGTCAAAGACATTACTTCAATGCGCACGGACGGCGATGACATTTTCGAGGTCAATCTGGATATCGGCAACGCCGACCTGCCCGATCTGATGTCAGACTATCACCTGATGATCCAGCCGGATGGCGGTTTTGGCGCCGAGACGGCGGCGATTGGCACGGGCGCTTATGTTATGGAAGACTTCGAGCCGGGCGTGCGCGCCACGGCCACACGCCGCGAAGGGTATTGGGGCGGCGACCAGACTGTCACCGCGCATTACGACCGGATCGAGATTATCGTGCTGAACGATGCAACTGCGCGCACTGCCGCCTTGCAATCCGGTCAGGTAGACACAATCAACGCCGTTGATCCGAAAATTGCAAAACTGCTGGACCGCGCACCAACGCTGACCGTGCGCAACGTATCGGGCCGCGGTCACTATGTGTTTATCGCGCATGTGGACACTGCACCGTTTGACAATCTCGACCTGCGTCTGGCGCTGAAGTATGCCTGCAACCGTCAGGAACTGGTGGACAAAATCCTGCAAGGCTATGGCGGCGTCGGCAATGACATGCCGATCAATGCGGCCTACCCGCTGTTTGACGACACCATCCCGCAGCGTGAATTCAACCTCGAAAAGGCAGCCGAGCATTACAAGAAGTCCGGCCATGACGGCAGCCCGATCATTCTGCGTACTGCAGACGGTGCATTTGCCGGTGCAGTGGATGCCGCAGCACTCTATCAGCAGTCCTGCCTTGCTGCCGGTATCCCGCTGGAGATCAAGCGCGAGCCGAACGATGGCTACTGGTCCGAAGTGTGGAACGTACAGCCGTTCTGCTGCTCCTATTGGGGCGGGCGCACAACGCAGGACCAGATGTACACCACGGCCTATTCCTCGGATGCGGACTGGAACGATACCCGTTGGAAGCGCGAGGATTTCGATGCAATGCTGATCGAGGCACGCGCCGAACTGGACGAGGTCAAACGCAAGGAGATCTATTCCAAAATGGGCCGCATGCTGACCGAAGAAGGCGGTGTGATCCTGCCGATGTTCAACGATTTCATCGATGCATCCTCAAACGAGGTGCTGGGCTACAAGGTGGATCCGAACAGCCCGCTGATGAACTACTACTCGTTCAAGCACACATGGAAAGCGGCATAACACCGTGCATCCCATTGTAACTCTGGTCGCCCAGCGCTTAGCGCTGGGCCTCCTGCTGCTGTTCGCCGCGTCAATCCTCATCTTTGCAGGCACCACAATGTTGCCGGGCGATGTGGCGCAACAAATTCTCGGACAGGGTGCAACCCCTGTCGCACTGGCCAACCTGCGCGCAGAACTGGGTCTGAACGATCCCGCCTTTACGCGCTATGTCAACTGGTTGGGTGGCGTGATGCAGGGTGATCTGGGCACAGCGCTGACCAATGGCCGCGACATTGCCGACAGCATCGCAGGCCGTTTGAAGAACACGATGTTCCTCGCCTTCTGGGCTGCTGTGATCTCTGTACCGCTGGCAATCTTTCTGGGCTTGCTGGCCGTGCGCTACAAAGACAAATGGCCTGACAAGCTGATCTCGGCAGTGACGCTCACCACCATTTCGATCCCCGAATTCATGATCGGCTATATCCTTGTCTACTGGCTGTCGATCAAGCTGCGCTGGTTCCCCTCTGTGGCCATCATCAACGACGGGATGAGCCTTGGCGAGAAACTGAACGCGATTGCCATTCCCGTGCTGGTGCTGACGCTGGTCGTGCTGGCGCATATGATGCGCATGACCCGCGCCGCCATCCTGAACGTGATGCAGAGCGCCTATATAGAGACAGCCGAGCTGAAGGGCCTGCGCATGCTGACGGTGATCCGCAAGCATGCATTCCCCAACGCGGTGGCGCCTATTGTGAATGTTGTCATGCTCAACATGGCCTATCTGGTGGTTGGTGTTGTTGTTGTCGAGGTGGTGTTCGCCTATCCCGGCATGGGCCAGTATCTGGTGGATCATGTGGCAAAACGGGACGTGCCTGTGGTGCAAGCCTGCGGATTGATTTTTGCCGCCGTCTATATCGGGCTGAACCTCGTTGCGGATATCGTCTCGATCATCAGTAACCCACGGCTAAGGCATCCAAAATGAAAAAATCTCCGAATTTTTTCATTTTGTGCGGCCAAGCATCTTTGGCCTCCAAAGGCGCCGGGCGATATCCGGTCCAGAATGAAGCCCCGTCCCCCCACCTGCTTACAGTGAGGGTTACACCATGATCCGCATCCCCCCCGCCGCCCTCATCGGGCTGTTCTTTACCTCCATTTTCTTCTTCTGCGCCATCTTCGCCCCCTTCCTTGCCCCCTACGGCATGGCCGAAATCGTTGGTGACGTCTGGGAGCCTTCCTCCTCCGAGTTTCTGCTGGGCACCGATAGCATCGGGCGCGACCTGCTCAGCCGGATGATATGGGGCGGGCGTACCACCATCTTCATTGCCACCGCCGCCACCATCCTCAGTTTCACGCTTGGCGCCACGCTGGGCTTTTTTGCAGCCGTCTCGGGTGGCTGGGTCGATCAGGCGCTGAGCCGGTTTATTGACCTTATCATGTCCATCCCCTCGCTGATCTTCGCGCTGGTGGTTCTGTCGGTTATGCCAACCACGATCTTAACGCTCATCGTGCTGATGGGCTTGCTGGACAGCACCCGTGTGTTCCGTCTGGCCCGCGCGGTGGCTGTGGACATCACCGTGATGGACTACGTCGAGGCGGCACGCCTGCGCGGCGAGAAAATCGGCTGGATCATCTTCCGCGAGACATTGCCAAACGCCCTGTCGCCACTGGTCGCGGAAATGGGCCTGCGGTTCATCTTTATGGTGCTCTTTGTCTCCACCCTCAGCTTCCTCGGCCTCGGCGTGCAACCTCCGCAGGCAGATTGGGGCGGCATCGTGAAAGAGAACAAGGAAGGCATCAACTACGGCATCCAGGCGGCCCTTTATCCCGCTTATGCCATTGCAGCACTCTGCATCTCGATCAACCTTGTGGCCGACTGGATCCTGTCGCGCACCACCTCCCTGAAAGGCGGTCGCGGATGACTGAACCCCTTCTCAAAGTACGCGGCCTGAAAATTGGTGCGACCATCTATCCGCCCGGTGAAAAGTCCTGCGATATCGACATTGTTCATGGTGTGGACTTTGATCTAGAGGCGGGCAAAGTGCTGGGCCTGATCGGTGAATCCGGTGCGGGGAAGTCCACCATCGGCCTTGCTGCCATGGCTTACGGGCGCGGCGGCGTCGAGCTGACGGGCGGTGAGGTCTGGGTCAATGGCCGTGACGTAATGCAATCCGCGATGACCGATAAACGGCATTTGCGCGGCGCCGAAGTAACTTACGTCAGTCAATCTGCCGCTGCCTCCTTTAACCCTGCCAAGCGCATCATGGAGCAGGTCACCGAGGCCGCCATCGGCCAAGGCAAATTCACCCGCAAGCAAGCCGAGGACCGCGCCGTCGCGCTGTTTGACAAGCTGGGCCTGCCCGATCCCGAAAACATCGGGTCGCGCTATCCGCATCAGGTCTCCGGAGGTCAGCTGCAACGCTGCATGACCGCCCTGGCGCTCTGTCCGCAGCCCGATCTGGTGGTCTTCGACGAGCCGACGACAGCGCTGGACGTGACCACGCAGATCGACGTTCTAGTGGCGATCAAGAACGCGATACGCGACACGGGTGTGGCTGCGCTCTATATCACACATGATCTGGCCGTGGTGGCGCAGGTCAGCGACCATATCATGGTCCTGCAACAGGGCCGGATGGTGGAATATGGCACCACCGACCAGATCATCAACAACCCGCGTGAAGACTATACCAAGGCGCTTGTTTCCGTCCGTTCGATCAAGCACATCGAGCAGGAGCCGACCGGCACGCCGATCCTCAAAGTCGAAGGCATCACGGCCCGTTACAAAGGCACAAAGTTCGACGTACTCAAAGACATCAACGTAGAGATTTACGCGGGGCAAACGCTGGCCGTGGTCGGCGAGAGCGGTTCTGGTAAATCAACGCTGGCGCGGGTGATCACAGGGCTGCTGCCGCCCTCGGCGGGCGAGATCACCTTTGACGGGCGGGTCCTGACACCCGACCTGGCAACACGTCCCCGCGACGACCTGCGCGAATTGCAGATGATCTACCAGATGGCCGATACCGCCATGAACCCGCGCCAGACTGTTGGCACCATCATCGGGCGGCCATTGGAGTTTTACTTTGGCCTCAAAGGTAAAGAAAAGCAGGCACGCATCCAGCAGTTGCTGGACGAGATCGAGATGGGCGAGGGCTTTCAGGACCGCTATCCGGCAGAACTGTCGGGTGGGCAAAAGCAACGTGTCTGCATCGCACGCGCACTGGCGGCAAAGCCAAAGCTGATCATCTGTGACGAAGTGACAAGCGCGCTGGACCCGCTGGTGGCGGACGGCATCCTCAAGCTGCTGCTGCGCCTGCAAAAGGTCGAGGACGTGGCCTATCTGTTCATCACCCATGATCTGGCGACCGTGAAAGCGATTGCCGACAGCATCGCAGTGATGTTCCAGGGCAAGGTTGTGCGGTACGGGCCGAAGTCCCAAGTGCTTGCACCGCCCTTTGACGACTATACCGATCTGCTGCTCAGCTCGGTGCCGGAAATGCGGATTGGCTGGCTGGAAGAGACGATTGCGAACCGCAAAATGGAGAGTGCAGGGAATTGACCGAGGCAGATTTTTACGAATTTTCCGACCATTACCTCACCTACAGCCTAACATTCAGGCCACATCCCTTGTCGCTGGCGCCGGAAAACCCCAATAGAAAATAGGATACGCATATGGACAAGAAGCTGCTTCTGATCATCTTGGACGGTGTGCCCTACCGCAACTGGCGGCGCCTGTTCGGCAATCTGGAAGGCTGGGTTGACAGTGGGGATGCCCGCGTGTGGAAGATCCGTTCGGTGCTGCCGTCAATCTCGGCCTCGTGCTATGCTTCCATCCACACTGGCGTAGCCCCTGCCGTGCATGGCTGCACCGGCAATGGTAATGTTTTTCGCCTGTCCCAACCGGATGTCTTTTCCCAAGTGCGCAAAGGCGGCGGCGTAACGGGTGCCGTGGCCCACAGCTTCTGGTCAGAGTTTTTCAACCGCCATCCCTTCGACTACGTCCGCGATATTGAATACGACGAGCGGGACAGCGACACCATCAACCATGGCCGCTTCCACACCATGACGGGCTACGGCCTGGAAAACCAGATGACGCCCTCGGATGTGGATCTGTTCGCCACGCTCACCAACCTGTGCCTGCGCTTCGGGCTGAACTACGGAATGCTGCATACCTGCACGCTCGACAGCATGGGCCACCGGTTTTTTCACGACTGTCAGGAAATGGACCACGCCTGTCTCGTGATGGACGAGATGCTAGCGCCCTTTATCTCCAAATGGCGCGCGGCGGGATATGAAATCATGGTCACTGCCGATCACGGGCAGGATGCGCGCGGCCATCACGGCGGGCGCGATCCCTTGCAACAAGAGGCAGCGCTCTATTACTTCGGGAATGCCGAAGGGCCGGAGGAAGATGTGGTGATTGACCAGCTGCAACTGGCCCCCACCATCCTAAGCCGTTTGGGCACGCCCGTACCGGAGACGATGAAGGCCAAAAGCTTTCTTCGCTAGCCCTGATAGGGCCAGCGGCCCTGTGCCAGAGCGGTCACAGCATCCGCCACACGGTCAAAAAACGCCGCGCCGCGTGTGCTCATGTTACGCGCGCGCAAGCAGCCATGCACCATGCCTTCCTGTTCGAACCAGACAGCGCGCCCGCCTGCGGCAGTGATGGCATCGCAGTAGCTTTCGCCGTCACTCGACAGGGGGTCGCATTGGGCAGTCACAATCACCGTCGGCGGCAGGCCGGTGAAATCCGTGTCCTGCAAGGGCGCAAACCGTGCGTCTCCCTCGGGGGGCGTGACCCCGCCAGTGCGGACCTTCTTGTAGAATTCCATATCCCGCGTTTTCAACTCGGGCGCATCTGCATGTTCGACATAACTGCCCTTTGTGCGGTCGCCGCCCAGACCCGGATAGATCAGGACCACGCCCGTAATCCGCGCGCGCGCGTGATGGGTAACCGCTGCCGCCAGATTGCCCCCTGCACTGTCGCCGGCCAACATCAGCGGGCCGGGATAAGTCGCAGAGATCGCATCAAAAGCCGCTTTGGCGTCGTTATAGCAGCCCGGAAACACCGTCTCGGGCGCCAGTCCGTAATCGACCGAGATCACCCGCACCCCTGACCGCGCGCATAATTCAGCACAAACGTCATCATGGCTGTGCAACCCGCCGACCACAAACCCGCCGCCGTGATAGTAGATCAGCGTGACCTCATGCGCGCCAGTCTCGTAGCGGCGGCAAGGGATACCGCCATGCGGCTCGTCCCAAGTCTGCACGCCCTCGGGATGTCCGGCATGGAAAGCGGCGCACATTTCGTCATAGACGGCACGCTGTTGGGTGATGGTCAGATCGACTGCGTTCGGAGGATAGAATTCAGCCCCCCGCGCGATATAGGCGCGTGTTTCGTCATCAATCAGAACGCTATAATCAGGCCCGCTCATTCGGCTGCTTCCCATTGCGTGACAAAATCGCCCAGAACGGCACCAACTGCCGCGTTCTGTGCACCGTTCATTGCGATCACGGCCAACAAACCACGCTTTTTGTCATCCACCACAGAGTCCACCCGTGCCGGAACACCGGCCTTGTCCAGCGCCTCGTCGAAGATGCGGGTGATGGCCATGCGGCGCAATTCCGGCTTGAAGATTTTGCCCACGGCGGTCTTTGGCAGCTCGTCCATGATCGTCATGTGCTTGGGCCATGCGGCGCGTTCGTGCACATGCTCTTTGCAGAAGGCCAACAGCTCGTCCTCGGTCACCGAAGCACCCGCCACCAGCTCCACAAAGGCGCAAGGCACTTCGCCCGCATGGGCATCCGGCTGACCGATGGCACCGGCAAAGGCGACGGCCTCATGGCCCAGCAGCGCCTCTTCGATCTCGGCGGGGTCGATGTTGTGACCACCACGAATGATCAGATCCTTGGCGCGGCCCGTGATCCAGATATAGCCGTCCTCGTCCTTGCGCCCCAGATCACCGGTGCGCAGATATTTCTCGTCGTAATAGAGGTCTTTGTTCTTGTCGGCTTCGGTGTAAGTATTGCCCGGAAAAACACCGGGATTGGAGACGCAAATTTCGCCCACCTCGTCGACGCCTGCATCAATCGGGCCATTGGGCGTGACCTTGATGATCCGTACCCGCGAATAGGGGTTCTCTATCCCGACAGAGCCTACTTTCTTCAGCCCGTCCACAGGGTTGGCCGAGACCATCACGGTCGCCTCGGTCAGGCCGTAGCCTTCCAGAATTTGCACGCCGGTTGCTTTCTCAAAGCGGCGGAACAGCTCCATCGGCAGGGGGGCAGAGCCGCTGAAGGTGCTTTTGACCGTGCTGATATCTGCATCGACAGGGCGTTGCATCATGGCCGAAATCGCAGTTGGCACCCCGATGATAAAGCTGACTTTCCAACGCTCTACCAGCTTCCAGATATTGTCGAACACACCTTCACCGCGGTAACCCTGAGGCGTCGGAAAGATCACATGCGCACCGGCGGTGACAGCGCCCATCACGATCACATGCACCGCAAAGACGTGGAACAGCGGCAGCGGGCACAGGATGTTATCCGTCTCTGTCAGCAGCATTTGTTTGCCGATCCATCCATTGTAAATCATGCCGGAATATTTGTGCTGCGCCACCTTGGGCATCCCCGTGGTGCCGCCGGTGTGGAAATAGCAGGCCACGCGGTCTTCCTGCGGGTCCTCGAATTGCAAGGTCTTGGGCTGCTTTGCCAATTCCTCATTGAAATTCTTGTAGGTCGCTTGATTCTGCACCGTCCGCTTGGGCCGGATCAGCGGCACGATGATCTTTTTCAGGCCGGTCAGATAACGGTGCAGGTCTACCTCAAGAACGGTTTTCACATTGGGTGCCAGCGCCACCGCCTCGGCGGTTTTGTCGGCCACATCGGTTTTGGGAAAAGGCCGCAGCGTCACGACCACTTTTGCATTTGTCTCGCGCAGGATCGCACCGATCTGCTCGGCGTCCAGCAGCGGATTGATCGGATTGACGATGCCGGCAATGGCACCGCCGAAAAAGCTCAGCACTGTCTCGGTGGCGTTGGGCAAAACATAGGCGACCACATCGTTAGGCCCCACGCCCAGACTGCGAAACAGGTTCGCCGTTTGCACCGATTTATCGTGCAGCTCTTGCCAGCTCAGCGTCTCGGCAGGGTCCTTCGGACCCGAGAACAGCTGATAGCTGATGGCGTTGCGTTTCGGAAATTTCGATGTGGTGTCTGCCAGCACGCTATAGAGCGTTTTGTGGACATAGCGCTCTTCCCACGTGGCCTCGGCCTCTATGGCGTCGCGGTCGATAATTCCAGAAAATCCCATGTGTCGTCCTCCCCTGTGCTGCCACTTGATGCGGCTTGCATATTTGTTCCAGACGATGACGCCCCCACCGCGAAAGTTCAAGTAAAGCATGCTCGCAGACGCAGCGTTAAGGACAAAATTGCCCAAACGTCAGTTCTGTAGAAGGATTATGGGGAGGGTCCGCTGCCTGCGGAAGGGGCCGCACCCCGAATAATTATCCGGAGTGCAGCTAAAATTTTACAGAGTAGGGATACGCAGCATCTGGCCGGGATAGATTTTGTCAGGATGGCTCAGCATCGGCTTGTTGGCCTCGAAGATCTTTTCGTAATGCGCGCCATTGCCCAGTGTCTTCTCGGAGATCGCCCAGAGGGTATCACCCTTCTCGACAGTGTGGAACGTAGGCTCGCCCTCACCGCCGGTCACATCGTCCTCGACTGCGGCTACGCCTTCAACGTTGCCCACGGCCAGAATGACCTTTTCGCGCATTTCCTGGCTTGCGGCTTTGCCGGTCACTTTGACCTTGTCGCCTTCAACAGTGATCTCCAGACCTTCGGCATCAAGACCCAGCTCTTTCAACTCGTCCTGCAATGCCGCACCAGATACTTCCGCTGCATCTTCGCCGCCGAACACTTTTTTGCCGGCACCTTTAACAAAACTCCACAGACCCATTTGAATACTCCCTGAATGGATTGGTTAATGCGGCGAGTGTTTCATTCTGTGCCCTGTAGGGGCTTTGTTGCACAAATCGGTTGAAGGGATTCACTGTATGAATCCAGCGTGATAGCTGAAGGCATGAGCAGTTGGTCCCCTACGAAGTACAAGACCAAGAATTGGTCGTCTTACACTGACAGCTTGA
>Ga0163215_100793_pt1 | contig 35424 bp, 32 predicted proteins | sample SynspAceP_FD_185934 | JGI IMG/M metagenome (GOLD analysis project Ga0163215, IMG submission 185934) | Saline lake microbial communities from Ace Lake in Antarctica - Synechococcus sp. Ace-P (Hybrid Assembly) | ecosystem: Environmental > Aquatic > Non-marine Saline and Alkaline > Saline | place...
ACGAGAGTTAGGTTTGCCACGCCGGATAATCTGGCGTGGCATTTCATCTGGAGGTGACCATGTTTGTTGTGACCCAGGCGCATGCCGAGTCCAACCCTACCGAAGGGACCCATTCGGAAACCGGCGCTAACGGTGGCGAAGCCCACACTAGCGGTGTCTTTCCGCCCTTCGATTCATCGACCTTCGCATCGCAGCTGTTGTGGCTGGCGATTACCTTTGGCTTGTTCTATCTGCTCATGTCGAAGGTTCTTGTGCCCCGCATCGGTGGTATTCTGGAGCACCGGCGCGACCGGATCGCACAGGATCTCGATGAAGCCAATCGCCTGAAGGAAGAGGCTGACAACGCCATTGCCGCTTACGAGCAGGAATTGGCGGATGCACGCAAGAAAGCTTCGGCCATTGCCGAGACAGCGCGTGAAAAAGCCAAGACCGCAGCAGAAGCCGAACGGGCTTCGACAGAAGCTGAGCTTGGCGTCAAGATGGCGGATGCAGAGAAAAGCATTGCCGCGATCAAGACCAAGGCTCTCGCTGACGTTGATACCATTGCCGAGGATGCCGCCAGCGATATGGTCAAGCATCTTCTTGGTGGCACCGTGACCAAAGCCGAGGTCGCTGCGGCGATCCGCGCTGCATCCGGCAAGTAAGCAGGGAAGACGTTCATGGACGCTACATTCTGGGCACTAATTGGTCTCATCATCTTTTTGGGTATCCTCGCTTATGTGAAGGTGCCTGCGATGATGGCTGGCGCACTCGACAAGCGCGCCGATCAGATCCGCAATGAACTCGAGGAAGCCAAGAAGCTGCGCGAAGAAGCCCAGCAATTGCTTGCCGAGTATCAGCGCAAGCGCAAGGAAGCCGAAGCCGAGGCACAGAGCATTCTCAGTGCCGCGGAGAAGGAAGCCGCTGTGCTGCGTGAAGAGGCCAAGGCCAAGACTGAGGAATATGTCACCCGTCGCACCGCGATGGCTGAACAGAAAATCCGTCAGGCCGAAACCGACGCGATCAATGAGGTTCGCGCCTCCGCGGTTGATCTGGCGATGGTTGCAGCTGAAAAGCTGATCGGATCCAAAGTTGACAGCAAGGCTTCTGGCGAGCTGTTCAAGGCCTCGCTTGTCGAGCTCAAGACACGTCTCAACTGAGCTTTACCTCAGAGACTGAAATCAAGGCCGGGATAATCTCCCGGCCTTTTTCATTTATCTTCATCCGGGTTGCCTGAAAGCAGGCAAGCTTGAATAGCTACACCATATTCCCGGCTGCATATTGAGATTGTCAGTGTGGAATGTCTCAAGGAGAGGCAGGAGCCTTAGGATCAGTCCTTGCGCATCGGCCTGAAAGTCATCCGGTGCAGCGGGCAGGGGCCATGCTCGGCAATAGCCATGAGATGGCGCTGGGCTCCGTAACCCTTGTGCTTCTCAAACCCATACTGGGGATAGACAATCGCGGCGCGCACCATCATGCGGTCCCGTGTGACCTTGGCCACGATCGAGGCGGCTGCGATCGAGAGTGAGCGGGCATCGCCTTTGACAAGTGCGCGTGCCGGGCAATCCAGCCCGGGTGGCACGTCACGGCCATCCACCAGCGCATAGTCGGCTTTGACAGAAAGTGCGCTCAGTGCCCACCGCATCGCTGCAAGACTTGCAGCCCTGATGTCCGTCGCCTCGATTTCACGCGCTGAGGCGCTGGCTATTGCCACCTGTGATGACGCCAGGATGGCCTCAAACAACAATTCCCGTTTGGCCGGTTTCAGGGCTTTGGAGTCATCAAGCCCTTCGGGGATGCAGTCGGGGTCGAGGATCACAGCCGCTGCGACCACAGGCCCGGCGAGCGGCCCGCGACCAGCTTCATCGAGGCCGGCAACAAGGCGAAAGCCGTTCTGGACGGCATGCTGTTCGAAGCGATAGTCCGGCGTCGCGGGATAATCGGGGAACAGCGAATCGGGCGGGGTACGAGCCATATTGCGGCGAAGCTCGCACACCCGCCCGATCCTCTGCAAGGCCCGGCGGCTGGGGACGGAATGCCGCGCGGGCGCCGGACCGCTTCATGGGGCGGGTCGCGGTCCGGTTTCCTGGCTGCGCCGGGCTCAAATATGGCTTGCGGCGCTGCGATAGTTTGAAGTGGCGCATGGTAAATCAGCGCCGGAATGCCGTCTTAACGCGGAGCGCGCTATAGCAGGCTCAACTGAACTCCCTCGCCATGCGGAGGGACGAAGTGGTCGATCCGCATCGGCGCCTTTCGCAAGTTCAGCCCAAGCCGCTTCGCAGTCAGCTCGAACCGGCGGGCGATCTGCCAGGCATAAGGCCCGGTTCCACGCATCCGCTTGCCGAATTCGGCATCATAGTCCTTGCCGCCGCGCATGGAACGGATCAGCGACATCACATGCCGGTAACGGTCCGGGTAATGCTTGAGCAACCAGTCCCGAAACAACGGGCTCACTTCAATTGGCAGGCGCAGCATGATGTAGCCCGCCGCATCCGCGCCAGCCGCCTTGGCTGAATCCAGAATGCGCTCGATCTCGTGATCGTTGAGGCCGGGAATAACCGGCGCCGCCATCACCGAAACCGGAATGCCGGCATCTGACAGAGCCCGGATTGCTTCAAGCCGCCGCTCCGGGGTCGCTGCTCGTGGCTCCATTGCGCGCGCCATCTTGCGGTCGAGCGTTGTGACAGACAACGCCACCCGTGCCAGCCCCCGCGAAGCCATACGCGACAGGATGTCGATATCGCGCATCACCAGCGCGGATTTGGTGACAATGCCGACCGGATGTCCGGCCGCTTCCAGAACTTCAAGCAATTGCCGCATGATGCGCCATTGCTTCTCGACCGGCTGATAGGGGTCGGTGTTGGTGCCGATGGCGATCGGCTGAACCTTGTAGCCGGGCTTCGACAGTTCACGTTCCAGGAGCCGCGGCGCATCGGGCTTGGCAAACAGCCGCGCTTCAAAATCCACCCCTGCCGAAAGCCCCATATAGGCGTGTGTCGGCCGGGCGAAGCAGTAAACACAGCCATGCTCGCAACCACGATAAGGATTGATGGACCGGTCAAACGACAAGTCGGGAGACTGGTTGCGGGTAATGATCGTGCGTGGCTTCTCGATCTGCACCTCGGTCTTGAACGGCGCAAGATCCTCAAGGCTGTTCCAGCCATCGTCAAAGATTTCACGGGTGTTGATCTCGAAGCGGCCCGACATGTTCAGCCCGGCGCCACGACCGCGCACACGCTCGTCTGCCACTCGCATGCCGCTCGCTGCCATCAGCGCATCGGCTTCAGCTGAGCTCAGCCCCGGAGCCAGTGCGGTTTGTTTCAATGTTGAAAGGCTCGGCATGAAACCTCCGTGAACACCGGGAGTGAGTTTGGGATCGGTCGGTGATCGTGATTATATTCCTAACCCAATAGGCAGAACGAAGCAAGAACAAAAATTGAAGCACTTCAGCTAGGAGACAAAAGTGCCGCCAATTGAGGTGTCTGGCGTAATACCGGCCTATGCACTAAAAGAGGCCATGATCAGTGTGTTGATTGAATGCAAAGACCAGGAAAAAGCCTTGGCTGTCACGCTGGCGGCTCTTGTCCATGGCGCTGTCGAAGGCCTTGTTGCCGAAGTCGTCATCCTCGATCGAGGCTCACGCGATGGCACCGCTCTGTTGGCTGATGCCGCCGGTTGCCGGTTTCTCGACGATCCCGACTTGCGTGATGTGGTACGCTCGGCGCGCGGTGATTGGTTGTTGCTGATTGAGCCGGGTGCGAGGCCGCTGTTGGGATGGGTCGATCATATCGGCCAGCACATTTCGGTTGGCCACATGTCTGCACGGATGCGGCCGTCGCGCGAATACCGGCTGCCGTTTTTGCAAAGGTTTCGCCGCCGCCTGTCAGCTTTGGAGCACGGTGTAATTATTTCCAAACGCCAGGCAGTCGCCAACGCCAAATCAGGCCAGTCGCTCGAAAGCCTTGGCCGTGGCCTGGCGATGACCCAACTGAAATGCGAAATTGTTCCGGCAGCAGTCCTGGCGCTTCAGTAACGGCTATCATTATGTGGTTAGTCGGCTGCCGTTGTACGTGTGGCGGCGACAAACCAGCCCGGCCTGTCGTGCTGTAATCTTTTCGCCGCCGCCTGAGCTGCTTCAGCGGTGGCAAACACGCCAAAGCAGCTTGCCCCGGATCCCGACATCCGGACGAAGCGCGCAGCGGCCAAACGAAGCGCTGAAAGGCATTCAGTTATCTCGGGAACCATACGTTGCGCCGGTGTTTGCAAGTCGTTTCGGGTCTGCGTCAGCCATGTAATGAACCGGTCTTTGTCGCCAAGGCCTTCCGGGTCCGGCAAGGGCGGATTGTCCCGGCACTCGAGCGCCGAAAAAACCGTTGGTGTAGAGACAGCGATACGCGGATTGACGATAACCACGTCAAGCACGAAGCCAAGTTGGATGGGGGTCAGTGTTTCGCCGATACCGCGGGCAATCAGCGGTTTCCCATCCAGGCACATGGGAACATCCGCGCCGAGATCGAGCGCAATCCTCGACAGGGTTTCGGAGCCGGGTTCATAATCCCAGAGCAAACACAGGGCTTTCAGCGTTGCAGCGGCGTCAGCTGATCCGCCGCCTATGCCAGATGCCACGGGAAGCCGTTTGTCGAGCCGGATGTCGACTGGCGGTAGCTCTGTGCCCGATTGCCTTGTCGCATCACGCAAGGCATCACGCGCCCGGACAACCAGATTGCTGCTGGCGGCTTCAGTTGAAAGTGCAGCCGCTTCCGGCCCTTCCAGGAGGAACGAATCCCGGTCCGCCAGTTCAACCGATACTCGATCGCCCAGCTCGGTGAAGACGACCAAACTTTCGATCAGATGAAAACCGTCCGTCCGCCGCCCTGTGATATGAAGCGCCAGATTGATTTTTGCCGGCGCGTCAATTCTGAGCATCGGTTCCCAGCGTCAAAGAACCTGAGTGTCCTGGCTCATGCTCGCGCGTGTTCAGCCAGGCATGCCGCTTCAGACTATCGGAGGGATCAAGATCGCTCTTTTTGTCCACACCGGCACCATCCTGAGGCGCCGCCGGTTCACCGTCCGTGTCGGCGCCATTGGCAGTCGCCGGAACAGCTGGTTCGGCATCGGGCATGCCTTGGCTCAGCTTGAGTTCGATTTCGGGTTTGAGATCCTCGGGCGGCTCGTTGCTCAGCGCGCGTTTCCACTGGAATGTGGCCTCAAGTTCGCGTCCGACGCGCCAGTAGGCGTCGCCAAGATGATCGTTGATCGTAGGATCAGCAGGTTTGAGTTCAACAGCGCGCTCAAGTTCGCGGACCGCATCGTCATATTGGCCGAGCCGGTAATGCGCCCACCCCAGTGAATCGACTATATAGCCGTCATTGGGCCGCAGATCGACAGCTGCGCGGATCAGGTCCATGCCCTCTTCGAGATTGATATTCATGTCGATCCACGAATACCCCAGATAGTTCATCACCTGTGGCTGATCGGGAAACAGCTCCAGCGCCCGTTTGAAATGCGCCTCCGCCTTGGGCCAGTGCTTCAGCCTTTCATTGGCAATACCCGCCTGGAAAAACAGGTTCCAGTCATTGCGGGTAGGCGTCGGGCCGACCACGGAGATCGCGGTCTCATAGGTCAGAGCCATTTCGACATAGTCCTTGTCCTGGGACAGGACGCTGCCATAGGCGAGATAGCTGCGGATATCTCTAGGATCGGAGGCAATGAGCGCTTTGAGATGGTCCTTGGCTTCACCGTTGCGGCCCAAATCCGCAAGCGTAAGTCCCAACTGCAGTTCGGATACCCTGCGCATGGGGGAGGCGGCTGGCACAGCCTCATAGATCTTGATGGCCTCTTCCGCTTTGCCAAGCCGTTCGGTCAGTCCACCCAGAATCACCAGCGTTGCGGCATCGTCCGGATCAAGCGTCCTGGCAAACTGAAGATAGACCGCGACGGTTTCTTCCGCGCCCTCGCGATTGAGCGCGCTGCCCAGCGTAAACAGCACCGCAGCCGATCCCTGCTGTGCGGTCATCACACCTGGTTCGGGTTTGCCATCCTCTTCGATCAATTGCTTGAGCGCGGCGAGGGGGGCGTAGCCGGGGGAAAAATCCTCGCCAGCTGCCAGCGCATCCAGTGCCGCGCGCTTGTTTCCACCACGGGCTTCCAACCCGGCCAAGGCCATCACAGCCCTGATATAGGTATCTGGTGCGGCAGCACCCGACTGAGGATCGGCGATCAGGTCGGTGAAGTGTTGCCTGGCCTCGGCCTTTTTGCCCATTGCCTGCGCCATGGCGCCTGCATGGTAGCGAGTGAAAACCGGATACCAGGGTGGCCCGTCAAGCGCCATTATGGACTTGAGCGCCGCGTCGCCCTTGCCGTCGCCAAATTCCGCCCAGGCTTTCATCAGCGTGTTGAGCAGACGATCAATTGGATTGCTGTCTTGCGGATCAAGCAGTTTGGCGGCCTTGCGGTACTCGCGCTTGCTGGTGGCTTCCACCATCAATGCGAGGCGCGAAATCTGTGCGACCGCAGGATCCTCTTTCAATTCGCGCGCCAAAACGGCGCCTTCCGGAAACCGGCCGCCGGTAAACAACGCCACCATCAGCCGTTCCTTGACCTCGGTATTTTCAGGATCGAACTCCAGTGCCTTGCTGTAGAATTCGATCGCGCGGCTTGTGTCGTTGTCGACATCTGCAGTGCGGCCGGCAAGATAGGCTCCGGCGAAACCGAGAAAATTGGGTTGCAGGTCTTGTTCCTGGGTTGTTGCCGCCACGGCCTGACCGGTAACCGGAACCATCGCTCCGCCCAGGGAAAGAAAAACACCCAGCGCAACGCTGGCCGCAAACCGGGCTGTCAAATTTCGCCGCATCAAGTCCTGCCTCATGTTCGTTCTGGCCATGCGCCGGCCACGTGCCGAAGCATATCTAGCCAACACAATGGCTTTTTTGGCGCAGGGCGGCAAGGCTTCAGCATGCCGCAGTTGAAGGGGAATCTGCTCTTGATTCTAACTGGCCCGGTTCACGCAAAATGCGATAACTTCCAGCAGCGCCGATTTCTCGGCCGAATCAGGCAATGGCGCCAGTGCGTCACGTGCAATGGAGGCATAGTGCTCGGCCCGGGCAGTGGTGTCTTTCAGGCTTCCGTATTTGGTAATCAGCCCCATCGCTTTCTCAAGCGCCTTTTCGTCGCTCTTGCCACCCTCGATGGCTTCGCGCCAGAACGCACGCTCCGATTCGGATCCGCGGCGGTAGGCCAGCACCACGGGCAGGGTGATCTTGCCTTCGCGGAAATCATCGCCAACATTCTTGCCCAGATCCTTCGCCGATCCACCATAGTCGAGCACATCGTCAATCAGCTGAAAGGCCAGGCCGAGATTCATGCCGTAGGACTTGAGCGCATTGCGTTCGGCCTTGCTGACGCCTGCCACAATCGGTCCGACTTCGCAGGCGGCTGAAAACAGCGCCGCAGTCTTGGCCCGGATCACCGCCAGATAATCATCTTCCGTCGTTTCCATGTTCTTGGCGACGGACAATTGCAGCACTTCACCCTCGGCGATCACGGCAGCTGCAGTCGAGAGAACGTCAAGCGCCTCAAGCGACCCGACTTCGACCATCATCTTGAAGGACTGGCCGAGCAGAAAATCACCGACAAGCACGCTGGCCTGGTTTCCCCAGATCATGCGTGCGGTCGAACGCCCACGCCTGAGATCGCTCTCATCAACCACATCGTCGTGCAGCAACGTCGCCGTGTGCATGAATTCCACAGACGTGGCGAGTTTGATATGAAACTCGCCGACGTAGCCAAACATCGTTGCCGATGCCAGCGTCAGCATTGGCCTGAGCCGCTTGCCTCCGGAGGAAATCAGATGGTTCGCTACTTCCGGGATCATCGCGACATCAGAGCCCGCCTTGGACAGGATCAACTGGTTGACGCGCTCCATGTCGGCCTTGGTGTTCTCAACCAGCGGCTTTACCGAGGCGTCTCTGTGTTTTCCATCGTCCAGTGATATGACTACGCCCACGGGTACGGACTCCTGATTCATCTTTGAAAGTACATTATTCAGCGCTCTCCACCACGGCAAGCTGCGATTTGACACGGGTAGGGCTTGATACCTGATACATTCGGATGAAACAAAGGCCTTACAGGGAGAACTTATGCACGATCTGATCCGAACCAATGACCCGGTCCTTATTTCATTCGTGGAAAGCCTGATGCGCGACGCCGGCATTGGCTGCATGGTGGCTGACAGTGGTATGAGCATACTGGAGGGGTCGGTGGGCGTCATTCCTAGGCGAATACTTGTCGATCCGGAGATGGCGGCCCAAGCCCGCCGCATCATCATCGACGCAGGTCTGGAAGAGGAACTCAGGCCATGGAACGACCGTGACGCAGGCGCCTGAGACAGATCGCGCGTTGGAGCAACCGGCAACCGGCGGTTCGGCAAATACGGACAGAACCGTTTCGGCTGTGCCCGCTCACACGGTCGATGCCTTTCACAATGGCGGGTTCTTTCTGGTCCAGCCATCGGATGCTGGTCACCGGGCCGGTATGGATGCCATGCTGCTGGCGGCGACCGTACCCGAAGGCGCTAAGGGTGTGCTTGCTGATCTAGGTGCGGGGGCCGGCGCTGCAGGCCTCGCCGCAATCAGCCGGTTGCCAGACTTGAGCACTGTGCTGATCGAGCGGGCACCTGCAATGGCTGACTTCGCCCGCCGGTCACTGGCGCTAACCGAGAATGCACATCTGACCGCCCGCGCCTCGGTCATTGAGGCAGATGTCTCGCTCCAGGGCAAGCAGCGACGCGACGCCGGTCTTGCCGATCATGCGTATGACTACGTGATCCTCAATCCGCCGTTCAATGCCGGAACGGATCGAAAGACCCCGGACCTGCTCAAGGCGGAGGCCCATGCCATGGAGACCGACGATCTGTTCGAGCGTTGGCTTCGCACCGCCGCCGCGATCCTCAAGCCGGGCGGTCAGGTGTCAATCATCGCCCGGCCTGAATCGATGGCAGAGATATTTGTGGCGCTGGGAAAACGCTTCGGTGGCGTTGAAATCACTCCGGTCAGCCCGCGTGCCGGTGATGATTCGATCCGCATTCTTGTCACGGCCATCAAGGGCAGCCGCGCCCGCATGAGTCTGCGCGACCGCATCGTCATACATCAGGGGTCCGGGCGCGATTTTTCAACGCAGATGAGTGGTCTCGCCAACGGCCTCGTTGCGTGGCCCCGGCGGGCAAAAAACCGGTCGTCAATTTAACGTTGGTACGCAAGTCGCCATTGCACTGGGGCAGAAAAGTCATACATGGCGTGGTGAACGTGAATGCTTGTATTCTTATGCCGCTGACAACAGGAATGGCCCGCCATGGTTTCGTTGAGTTCTTTCTACCCCGCCCGTTTCCGCAAGGATGTCACCATCATCCCGGTTGTCAGGCTGCATGGAACAATCATGGCCGGCGGCAATCAGTTTCGCCAGAACCTGAACATCGCAACAGTGGCTCCATTGCTCGCAAAAGCCTTTGCCGACAAGAAAGCGCCTGCGGTGGCGATCATGATCAATTCGCCCGGTGGATCGCCGGTTCAGTCGCGGCTGATCTACAAGCGTATTCGCGATCTGGCTGCCGAGAAGAACAAGAAAGTTCTTATGTTTGTCGAGGATGTGGCGGCGTCCGGCGGCTACATGATCGCCTGTGCCGGTGATGAAATTATCGCCGATCCGTCTTCCGTGGTCGGTTCCATCGGCGTGATTTCGGCAGGCTTTGGTTTCACCGGACTGATCGACAAGATCGGTGTCGAGCGCCGGATCTACACCGCTGGTGAAAACAAGTCGGTGCTTGATCCGTTCCAGCCGGAAAACCCCGAAGACATCGCCCGGCTGAAGGAATTGCAGCTCGACATCCACAAGGTCTTTATCGATCTGGTCAAGGAAGGCCGTGGCGCCCGGCTGAAAGATGATCCGGACATGTTCACCGGCCGTTTCTGGACCGGAGTTCGCGGCAAGGAGATGGGTCTGGTTGATGAACTGGGCGATCTTCGCTCAACGCTGCGCGCCCGCTATGGTGACAAGGTCAGGATGCGGCTGATTTCGGCTCAGCGCGGCCTGTTCGGCCGACGTGCACCAGGTGTCAGTGCCAGCCTTGCTGCCGGTGCACTTGCCGGGATTGGTGAAGCAGGGTTGAATGCGCTGGATGAACGGGCGCTTTGGGCGCGCTACGGCCTCTGAGGCCTGGCGAGAAGACCGGGCGGTTGGCTCTACCCAACCGGCTATGAACTGATTGAGCGCAGGTGAGGGGCGGGAGTAGCCTCCAGCCGGTAAATGGGACGCCCGGCTCCGGGTTGAGGAAAGGATCGCTACAATGCCGCAACTTCTTTTGCTCGCTGCCGTGGGTGCCATTGCCTGGCTCGGCTACAAACGCTTCGTCGCAGAAGCCCAACGCGTCAGCGCCAAGGTCAGGGACGCTGAAAAGGAAACCCGAACCGGCGCGCAGGGCACGCTGATCGAAGATCCCGAAACCGGCGAATACCGGCTCAGAAAACCCGACGAATAGCACCCGCAAACAAGACCTGATGCCGCGCTTGGCGCAGTCCCGCACTTGACCGTAAAGATGAGCCGTGGCACCTGTCGCCGCACATTCAGAGCCGCTCTCGGGGCGGCCAGCGAACCAATGATGCGCCACCCGGATCCCAAGCCATGACCGAAACCCTTCCAGATCACATGCAGCCCACCCGCTCATTTCAGGCGCTTATTCTCGCCCTGCATCGCTATTGGGCCGATTACGGCTGCGTCGTGCTTCAGCCCTACGACATGGAAGTCGGTGCCGGTACATTTCACCCGGCGACAACCTTGCGCGCGCTCGGCCCCAAGCCGTGGAACGCCGCTTACGTGCAGCCTTCGCGCCGCCCCAAGGATGGCCGTTATGGTGAAAACCCCAACCGTCTGCAGCACTACTATCAGTATCAGGTGATCCTGAAGCCAAATCCGTCAAATCTGCAGGAGCTCTATCTCGGGTCGCTCGCAGCCATCGGCGTCGATCCGCTGCTGCATGACATCCGCTTCGTTGAGGACGACTGGGAAAGCCCGACGCTCGGCGCATGGGGTCTCGGCTGGGAGTGCTGGTGCGACGGCATGGAAGTCAGCCAGTTCACCTATTTTCAGCAGGTCTGCGGCATCGAATGCGCGCCTGTGGCCGGTGAATTGACCTACGGGCTTGAACGTCTGGCGATGTATGTTCAGGGCGTCGACAATGTTTACGATCTCAATTTCAACGGCCGCGAAGGCGCTGAAAAAGTGACCTATGGCGACGTCTTCCTGCAGGCCGAGCAGGAATATTCACGCTACAATTTCGAGATGGCCGACACCGCCATCCTGCTCAAGCATTTCGAGGACGCGGAAAAGGAATGCGAAGCCATTCTGAAAGCCGGAGCGCCGTCCGAACCCGGTTCACTGCACAAATGCGTGCTGCCGGCTTACGATCAGTGCATCAAGGCAAGCCATGTTTTCAACCTGCTTGATGCACGCGGCGTCATTTCGGTGACCGAGCGCCAAGGCTATATCCTGCGGGTGCGCAATCTTTCACGCCAGTGCGGTGAGGCATTTTTGCTCACCGATGCGGGCGGGGCGAATTTCCTTCAAGCAGCGGAATAGCGCCGGTACTGTATCAGGCGACTGAGGACGGTCTTGTCTGCGGGCTGCCGGTAACTTTATTTCCGGATCTGTCCGAGGACAGAGCCTTGTGGTGCGCGCGTTTGTCGATGTACATCGCCAGGTCTGCACGCTTGACCATCTCCTCTACAGATTCCCCGTCTCTGCTTGTGGCACTGCCGATGGAAACGCTGATCGGTGCATTGGAATAGAACTGATTGTTGATGTGCAGCAGTTCACTGATCGTATCCACCATCGCGGTGATCGCCTTTGCGTCGGCTCCTGGCAGCAGAACAGCGAATTCATCGCCGCCGATGCGCGCTGCATGGTTGGGGCGGGACACTACGCTGTTCAAGACTTCGCCGAAGCGGCGCAACAAGGCATCACCGGCGTCATGCCCGAGTTGGTCATTGGCGTCCTTGAGCCCGTTGAGATCCATGATGATCGCCGAAACGGGCCTTAGCGTTTTGCGTTCAAGCCTGTTCAATTCATCCATGTAGAATGCGCGGTTGTGCAGCTTCGTCAGCACATCGTGCTTGCCGAGATATTCCAGATAAGCCTCGGCTTTCTTGCGCGCCGTGATGTCGGTCAGCGCCACCTGAACCTGCGACCAGTCATCCTCGTGTCCCGGCAGCACTGCAAAATGCAGCAGAATATGCCGCGTCGAGCCATCCAGCGCGTAATTGACCACCTCACGCTGATGGAAGAGCTTGCCCTCCCAGAGATCCATCAACTGTTCCCTGAACGGCTTTTCCATCTCGTCACGGAAGATTTCCGTCTGGCGCTTCAGTAGCGTTTGAACGTCGGGCGCGCAGAAAAGGTCAAGCGTCGCCTGATTGACATTGATGACCTGGATCTCGCTCATGCACTGGCGGACAAATTCCGGATGCACATCCATGAAGACGCGGAAATCCTCGATGCCGCGATCACGCACGGTTTCGATCAGGGTCTTTATCTCGCTGAAGTCCTCAACCCACAGTGACACCGGGGAATACTCGAACAGGCCTTCGGCATGCCGGCGGCTTTGGATTTCGTTGCGCCGCGCATCTTCGCGCGCTGTCACGTCCTCGGTTGTAAGCAGCACCTGGCCCAGCGTTTCTTCATGGCCCGGCATGACAGAGCCTTTGAGCTGGATGTCGATCCGCCGTCCGGAAAGCGAATAATTGACCGCATTGCTGCAGAATTCGGTCTTGCCATCCCAGAGGTCTGCAAGCTCGTTGACATGGCTTTCAAGCATATCGTCGCGAAACACGACGGACAGGTTTTCTACCAGATGCTCGAGATCCCTGGCTTCAAACAGCTCCAGCGTTTTGCTGTTTACGTCAATCACCCTGATCAGACGCGAGCAGGCGACGACGCGCGCGCCATCCTCTTTCAGAAAGGCCCTTATGTCTTCCACTCCATCGGTGCGCCAGCGATCGAACTGTTGCTTCACTCTGGAGAAATCCTCGATCCACATCGCTACCGGAGCCAGGTCAAAAATGGCGGTATCAAAGGTCTTCATGTCACAATGGTCCCGTATGGTCAGAAACCGCCCGTGAAAATGCAATTGGCAATCATGCTCGAAGCGGTGGGTTGGACTATGGAACCTGAATGGTAAACCATTTCTTGACAGCTGCACGGTGAGCGCTGATTTCGGGACATCTTTTGCTGCGGTGCAAAACGGGATGAAGCTGAGTTTACGCCAGGTGCCAATCCCGCAGAATTCGCGCTCACGGTCTATCCCGTGGATTTTTGCGATGAGTGTGCGTAAGGTTGGTCCGCTGTCAGGTCGGGCCTGCGCAAATTATCGATGATTGATGTTAAGCCGGGAGTGGTTGCATGGGGACTTGGATTTTCTTGGCGGTGCTGGTCGGCATCGTGCTTTACGCGATTTCGCTTTACAACAATCTGGTCAAGAACCGTCAGATGGCGGGCGAGGGCTGGAGCGGCATTGATGTTCAGCTCAAGCGCCGCGCGGATTTGATTCCCAACCTGCTCGAAGCCGTCAAAGGCTACATGTCGCACGAAAAGGAGCTGCTTGAAGAAGTTACCCGTCTGCGCAGCCAGGCCGTGGCCGGCAACAGTGGTTCGCCCGAACAGCGCGCGTCGCTGGAAGGTGCACTGAGTGGCGCGCTCGGCCGGCTGATGGCGGTGGCTGAAAGCTACCCCGACCTCAAGGCCAATGAGAATTTTAAGGAGTTCCAGCAGGCGCTGGAGGAAACTGAAAACGAGATCTCGATGTCGCGTCGCTATTACAATGGCGCGGTCCGCAATCTCAATGTTTCTGTGGAGACCTTCCCCTCGATGCTGATCGCCAGACAGTTCGGTTTCGTCAAGGCGGAGTATTTCGAAATCGAGGATGAAGCCGACCGCACCGTTCCGAAGGTCAAGTTCTGAATTTTTACAATCATCCGGCTCTTCAGAGATTGAATGATGAAGATTGAAAAACTGACGATCGTGCCGCCCGGGCATGCACTCTTGGGTGCCGTGACCCCGCCGGGATCGAAATCGATCACCAATCGCGCCCTGCTGCTGGCTGGTCTCGCCAATGGCACCAGCCGGCTGACAGGAGCGTTGAAAAGCGATGACACAAGCTACATGGCCGATGCGCTGCGGGCCATGGGCGTGCGGGTCGATGAGCCTGACGAGACAACCTTCCTGGTAACAGGAACCGGCATACTCCAACCGCCGGCCAGTCCTCTGTTTCTCGGCAATGCCGGCACGGCGACACGCTTCCTCACTGCCGCGGTCGCGCTCGGCAACGGCCGCTTTGTGGTCGATGGCGACGAGCACATGCGCAAGCGGCCGATCACACCGCTGGTTGCGGCGCTCAAGTCACTCGGGGTTGATATCGAGGCGGCTTCGGGATGCCCTCCGGTAACCATTCACGGCTCGGGTGGCTTCACCTCTAATCACGTTGTCATCGATGCCGGGTTGTCGAGCCAGTATGTCTCCGCACTGCTGATGGCAGCACCTTGTGCTGGCAAGCCTTTCACCGTTGAACTGGCCGGCGACGACATCGGCGCGCGCGGCTATATCGATCTCACACTTGCGGTGATGCGGGCTTTCGGAGCCACGGTCGAGCAAATCACACCATCGATCTGGCGGATCGAACCAACGGGCTATCGCGCCACTGATTTCCACATCGAGCCGGACGCTTCAGCTGCCACCTATCTCTGGGGCGCCGAATCGCTCACCGGCGGTCACATCGACATCGGCACGGCCGCTTCGGATTTCACCCAGCCAGACGCCAAGGCCTTCGAGGTTATCTCGGCCTTTCCCAATATGCCCGCCGTCATTGATGGCTCGCAGATGCAGGACGCCATTCCCACCATCGCCGTACTGGCTGCCTATAACAACACGCCGGTCCGCTTCACCGGCATAGCCAATTTGCGCGTCAAGGAATGCGACCGGGTGCGTGCGCTCTCGCTCGGTCTCAACGCCATCCGCGATGGCCTGGCCCGCGAAGAGGGCGATGATCTGATCGTCAACTCTGATCCCGCGCTTGCCGGTCAGACCCGATCAGCCGAGATCGATACGTTCGCCGATCACCGCATCGCCATGAGCTTCGCGCTTGCCGGTCTGAAAACCTCGGGCATCACCATTCTCGATCCGAAATGCGTCGGCAAAACCTATCCCGGCTACTGGGATGCTCTTGCCTCGCTCGGCGTCACCTACCAGCAGGAAATCCCGCGATGAAATGGCTCCTTTCCCTCGTCTCCGCAGTGCTGTTCTCGCTGATGCTGAGCAATGGTTCCTTGGCGAGGGAAGAGATCCGGAACTACCGCGCCGATATAGAGGTGCGTACTAACGCATCGATCGAAGTCACCGAAACCATCACCGTCAATGCCGAGGGCCGCGATATCCGCCGCGGCATCTATCGCGACATCCCGCTGCGCGCACTGGATGACTGGGGCCTGTGGTCGAGCAATGACTTCGAGCTGGTGGAGGTGCTGCACAACGGCCAATCTTCGCCTTACCATACAGAATTGCAGGGCCGCTTCATCCGGATCCTTATCGGTGATGCAAACACCTTCATCCAGCGCGGTGAACACACCTACACCATCCGCTATGTGACCACCCGGCAATTGCGATTCTTCGACGGCTACGATGAGCTCTACTGGAACGTCACCGGCAATTTCTGGAGCTTTCCGATTCTTGCAGCGCAAGCCCATGTAAAGCTGCCCGATGGCGCCCGTGCACTTAAGGACCAGGTGACCGCCTATACCGGCCGGTTTGGTGCCGCCGGCGGCAACTACATGGCTTCCGGAAACGGCAGCTCCGAAGTTCGCTTCGATCTGACCCGGCCACTCGGCCCCGAGGAAGGCATGACCATCGCCGTAGGCTTCACCAAGGGCGTGGTCACGCCGGATGTGGGTGGCCTCTTCCCGGCGTTCAGCGACAATGCAGGCATCTTTCTGCTCATTCTCGGCTGGCTCGGCGTTCCCGCCTACCTGCTCTATGCCTGGAACAAGGTCGGCCGCGATCCACCTTCGCCACCTATGATCCCGCTGTTCCATCCGCCTGAAAACCTGTCGCCAGCGGCACTGTCCTATGCGCATTTCAACGGCTTTCGGTCAGGGAAAAAGGGCATCAGTCTCCCTTTCATCGCAGCGTTGCTGTCGCTTGGCGTCAAGCGTTTCCTGCGCATCGAAGAGGACGCGCATGGCACCGTCACATTGCTGCGCGGGACAGCGGCCAACCAGCCGAACCCGCCTGTGCTGCCTGCCGGTGAAAACGCATTGTATTCCGGCCTGCTGAAAGACCGCGACCAGATGGTCCTCGACAAGCGCAACGGCGTGTCCCTGCAAAGCGCATCGCAAAAGCTGCGATCGGTCATCTCGTCGGAATATTCCGGCAAATATTACAATTCCAACATCGGCCGGTTCATTCTCGGCGTTCTCGTGGCAATTGCCACGTTCGTTGGTGGATTGGTGCTTCAGGAACCGCCGGATGAAGGCCTGTTCTATCTGATTGCGGTGTTGATCACCTCGCTGGTGGGCGGTGGCATTTTCGTTGCGGGACGGACCCTGCTTCAGGAATCGGCAAATTCAGGCCGGTTCATGGGCGTGGTTCTGACTGTTGTCGGCGCGGGAATTTTCCTGCTCGGCGTTCTCCTTGTGGCGGCTGCCAGCGACCTGATTATCTATCGCCTTGCGGCCGCTGTGGTGATCATCGGCTGTGTCATCATGATCATGATGACCTGGCTTCTGGGCGCACCCACCGCCGTTGGTGCCAAGGTCCTGACCGACATCAAGGGTTTCAAGCTCTATCTCGAAACTGCCGAAACCAATCGTCTCAACATGCGCGATGCGCCGGAGATGTCGGAAGAGCTGTTCGAACGGTTCCTGCCCTATGCGGCAGGCCTTGGCGTGGAAAAACCCTGGTCGGAAGCCTGGGCCGCGCAGTTGGCACGCATGGCGCCGGACCGCCAGCGTGACTACCAGCCGCAATGGTATCACGGCAATTCCTGGTCGCCCGGCAACATCGGTGCTGCTGCGGCGTCCTCGGTTGCGGCTGTTTCGGCAGCCATGGCGGCTTCGATGCCTCAGCCAAAAAGCTCGTCAGGCTCATCCGGCGGCGGATCTTCGGGCGGCGGCGGTGGTGGTGGTGGCGGCGGTGGCTGGTAAGCTGCGCGGGTCAACAGCATCATAATGCCGGCGCTTGCACTTCCCCCATGGCAGGGTATCGTCAGGGTACATGTCTCCAGCCATTGAGGAATAGTCATGACAAAAGGCCACGTCGCCGGAACTGCCCCCAATCGCGTCGAAGTCGAAGCCGGGAAGAGCTATTTCTGGTGTGCCTGCGGGCTATCGAAAAAGCAGCCGTTTTGTGATGGCAGCCACAAAGGCTCCGATTTCTCGCCGGTCAAATGGACAGCCGAGGAAAGCGCCGCCAAGTTTTTCTGCGCTTGCAAACAGACCGCCAGCCAGCCCTTTTGCGATGGCTCCCACAAAACCCTTTCGACAGGAGCCTGATTTCCAGCGTGACGTCAGGCCTTGCGATCGAGTCGCATGCGCGGCTTTTTGCAGCGAGGGAAGGTGACTTTTTGCCCAGCCCTTGCTAAGCCGCGCTCAGCAAACCATTGACCGCGTGAGACCTGATGCCAGACCTTCTTATCGAACTCCGCTCTGAGGAAATTCCCGCACGCCCGCTCGCCCGCAGCGGCGCAGCCGTGAGGACGGGCAAAGGCAAGTATGGCATGCGCTGTATCGTGTTGGAGTTGAACTGATGCCCGACCTTCTGATTGAACTCCGCTCTGAGGAAATTCCCGCACGCCCGCTCGCCCGCAGCGGCGCAGCCGTGAGGACGGGCAAAGGCAAGTATGGCATGCGCTGTATCGTGTTGGAGTTGAACTGATGCCCGACCTTCTGATTGAACTTCGCTCCGAAGAGATTCCCGCACGCATGCAGCGCAAGGCTGCGAGCGATTTGCGCAAATATGTCACCGATGCGTTGGTCGATGCCGGTCTGACCTATGAGGCAGCGCGTGAATACTGGACGCCACGGCGTCTGGTGCTTGATGTCCGGGGCCTGACAGCCCGCTCCAAGGATGTGAATGAGGAGATCAAGGGCCCGTCGACCAAGGCGCCCGAGCAGGCGCTGGCTGGTTTTATGCGCAAGGCCGGGCTTGCCGATATCTCCGAAGCCCATATCCATACCGATCCGAAGAAGGGTGATTTCTACGTCGCCCACATCTCCAGGCCAGGCCGTGATGCCGAGGAGATCATCGCCGACGTGATGCCCGGCATCATTCGTGGCTTCTCCTGGCCCAAGTCGATGCGCTGGGGCGCTGCGTCGATGCCCAAGGGCATGAGCTACCACGGTATCGAGGGCAAAGGCCCGGAAGCGCTTAAATGGGTGCGCCCGCTGCAATCGATCATCTGCACCTTCGGCCCGGAAACCGAAGACCCGACCGTCATCGCTTTCAAGGTCGACGGTCTGGTTGCCGGCAACACCACATCCGGGCATCGTTTTCATGCGCCCGAGACGTTCACCGTCCGTCGCTTTGATGATTATTCCGACAAGCTCGAGCGTGCCAAAGTGGTGCTTGATGCAGACCGTCGCAAGGAGATCATTCTCTCCGACGCCCGCAATCTGGCTTTCGCCTCCGGGCTGGAACTGGTCGAGGACGAAGCCCTGCTTGATGAGGTCTCCGGCCTGGTTGAATGGCCTGTGGTGCTGATGGGCGAGTTCGAGGAGGATTTCCTTGCAATCCCCGACGACATCATCCGGCTGACGATCAAAACCAATCAGAAATGCTTTGTGCTCAGGAAACCCGGCGGCGGGCTGTCCAACAAGTTCATTGTGATTTCCAACATTGAAGCCAGCGACGGCGGCACCGAAATCTCCCACGGCAATGGCAAGGTGGTCCGCGCCCGGCTGTCCGATGCGCTCTATTTCTGGAACACCGACCAGGCCGATCTGCCCGACCGCGACAAGCTTGTTGCATCAGCCGAAAAGCTCGGACTCGACATGGCCAAGCCGCTCGACCAGCGCATGGCCCGGCTCGATGCGTTGAACGTCACTTTCCATGCCAAACTCGGGAGCCAGGGCGAACGCGTCGAGCGCATCGCCAAGCTTGCGGCTGAACTCGCGCCCGTCGTCGGCGCCGATCCAGCTTTGGCCACCCGCGCGGCGATGCTCGCCAAGGCCGATCTGACCACCGAGGTCGTCGGTGAGTTCCCCGAATTGCAGGGCGTCATGGGCCGCATCTATGCCGGTCTTCAAGGCGAGGATGCGAGCGTCGCTGCAGCCCTCGAAGAGCATTACAAACCGCAAGGCCCGTCCGATGAAGTGTCGACCGACCCGGTGTCGATTGCCGTGGCACTGGCCGACAAACTCGACACGCTGGTTGGTTTCTGGGCGATCGACGAAAAGCCGACAGGCTCGAAGGATCCCTACGCCCTTCGCCGCGCGGCCCTCGGTGTGATCAGGCTTTTGGTGGAGAATAGAATCTCACTAACTCTCTATGAAGTGTTCTTTGTCGCTACGCCGTTTGGAATTTGGGATTCTGATGACGCATACAAACGCGTTTTGGAGCTATCGGATGCCGCCGAAATTATTGGTGGTAGCGAGATTAGCCAAGGATTTGTGGATCGAGTTTGGGCGGAGTACGACGATCCCGAACGCAAGGAAAAGATCCAACGCGCAATAATTCGTTCCAGTATGGATCTGATGTCCTTCTTCCACGATCGCCTCAAAGTCTATCTCCGCGATCAGGGCGCGCGCCACGATCTCATCGACGCGGTGATCACGCCGTCCTCCGACGACCTGCTGGACATCACCCGCCGCGTCGAAGCACTGGGTGCATTCCTCGACACCGAGGATGGCAAGAACCTGCTGGCCGGAACCAAGCGCGCCGCCAACATTCTGGCTGCCGAAGAGAAGAAGGGAACAGCGGTCGCGGAGACCGTTGATCCGGCACTGTTCGAGCTCGATGCCGAGAAAAACCTCTTTGCTGCGGTGAATCAATCTGTCAGTCAGGCGACTCAAGCCATTGAGAGTGAAGACTATTCCGCTGCCATGAGCGCTCTTGCCACATTACGTGAACCAGTTGATTCATTTTTTGAAGCGGTGCTGGTAAATGCCGAAAATCAATCAGTGCGTGCAAATCGCTTGGCGCTGCTCGCCATGATCCGCCAGGCCACCGGCGCGGTTGCCGACTTCTCCCGCATCGCCGGATAGGGTCTTCTGTTCCCGGAACCTTAAACGCCCGAAGCCGGCAGCCCCTGGAGGTGGGTGCCGGCTGGGTGCCATCGCGGTGCCGTTTCAGGCTTGCGGGGCAGGGACGGGCAAATGAGTCCCGTCCTGTGGTCGGTTTGAATTCAGTTCAGCCTGAGCTCGAATTTCGAAGGATCAAACGCCGCCTGAGGCGCTTCGCCCACGGCCGATGTCATAGTCTCTGCATCGATACCCGGAGCCGAATTGGCCATGACCGGCTCGAACAGTTTTGGCTCGCCCGCAGCATCCGCAGTCAGCGATTGTTCGCCGGTGCCATTCGCAGGTTCTGCTGTTTCAGCGATCTGGTTGCCTTCCGGGTCTGTCACGCCAAGCGCAATCAGGTCGGCTTCACTGGCCTTGCGGACCATCGTTACCGGAGACCCGCCAAGCAGGTTCTCGGTCCGGTAGATCATCATCTCGCCGCCAATTTCATGCACTTCGATGATCTGTTCGCCCGGCGCCAGTTTGACTTGAGCCTCGGCGGCGGCTTTTTCCGCAGCCTCCCGGGTGCAGGATGGACAGCCGATCTCGACGATGCTGTTGCGTGAATTCATGCTCGGGGTGTAGGGCTCGATCGAGGAAGCGTTGGCCGCTCCTGCGCCAGCGCACATCGTGGCGGCAATGATCAATCTCAGCATCGTGCATACTCCCCTTTTCGCCGGATTTTCCGGTTTTGGTGAGTGCACTCTAGCAAGGGGCCGTTACGATCCGGTTTTTGGAAGCGGTAAACGCCGGGTTAATTTTTTGCTTCGCGCTGAACAGCCCGCCAGCCAATATCGCGGCGGCAAAAACCGCCTGGCCAGTCGATAGCATCAACCGCCTCATAGGCTTTGGCCTGGGCGGTTGTCACATCAACACCATGCGCCGTGACATTGAGCACCCGCCCGCCATTGGCCAGCAACTGATCACCATTGAGCACTGTGCCGGCATGAAACACCTTGGCGCCATTTGCTTCCGCAGCTGTCAAACCGGAGATCGGCGTGCCCTTTTTGGGTGTGCCGGGGTAGCCTTCCGCCGCCATCACCACGCTCAAGGCAGCATCGTCCTTCCAGCGTACAGAGACATGCGCCAGTTCGCCTTCTGCCGCGGCCTTGAGCAGAACCAGAATATCGTCCTTCAGCCGCATCATCAGCACCTGGCATTCCGGGTCGCCGAAACGGACATTGTATTCAATCAGCTTGGGGCCGGTCTCGTCGATCATCAGTCCGGCGTAAAGCACCCCGGTAAACGGCGCGCCCATTGATGCCATGCCGCGCATGGTCGGCTCGATGATCTCGGCCATGGTCTGCGCGATCAGCGCCGGCGTCATCACCGGCGCGGGAGAATAGGCACCCATGCCGCCGGTGTTGGGGCCGGTGTCGCCGTCGCCAACCCGCTTGTGATCCTGAGCCGTGCCAAAGGGCAGGGCGGTCTTGCCATCACACAGGCAGAAGAAGCTGGCCTCTTCGCCGCCGAGAAATTCCTCGACCACCACTTCAGCACCAGCCTCGCCGAATGCGCCCTCGAAGCAATCCTCGATTCCCGCAAGCGCTTCATCCAGCGTCATCGCCACGGTCACGCCCTTGCCTGCGGCCAGCCCATCGGCCTTGATGACGATTGGCGCACCCTGCGCCCGCGCATAGGCCTTGGCCTTCGGGGCATTGTTGAAGCGCTGATAGGCGCCTGTGGGAATGTTTTCGCGCGCACAGAGGTCCTTGGTGAAGCCTTTCGAGCCTTCAAGCTGGGCTGCCTGCGCTGACGGACCGAACACCGGGATGCCCGCTTGCTTGAGCGCATCAGCTAATCCTGCCACCAAAGGCGCTTCAGGCCCGACCACCACCAGATCGATTGCCTTGTCTTTGCAGAAGGCGACGACGGCGCCATGATCGGTCACATCCAGCGCGCTCAGCGTCGCATGTTCGGCAATGCCCGGATTGCCCGGCGCCGCATACAGGATTTCAAGCATCGGAGACTGGGCAATCTTCCAGGCCAGCGCATGTTCGCGTCCGCCCGAACCGATCAAAAGCACATTCATCATCGACAATCTCCGTCAGCTGGCCTTTGACTGGCGCAACCTGGTTCGAGTTTGCCTTGGGTTAAGAAATCACAGGCTCATGGTCAAGCGAACTTGATGCCCCACGGCATCCGAATTGTGATTTGGCGACAGTGTAGCCGACACAGATTCAGGTTTCTGCAACGTTTCGTTCCTAGTATCGGTTCTTGAGATAGCTTCACGCCAGGAACTGCCGAGGGAGTGAAATTCATGTTGCAAATGCTTTATGTCAGCGGTGCGTCGAAGCAAATGTCCGTCGACGACATCCAGAAGATTCTGGCTGTTTCCCGGAGCAACAATCTGCGTGACGGCATTACCGGCATGCTGTTGTGGGCCGATGGGGTCTTCATCCAGATCCTTGAGGGAGAAGCGGATATCGTTCGTACCGTGTTCAGGCGGATCGAGAAGGATGATCGGCATCGCAATATCATGGTGGTGCTGGAGCAAACAGCCGAGAAGAGACTGTTCACCCAGTGGAGCATGGGCTTCAAGCAGCTTGACACTGATATGGCCGCTGACAAGAAGCTTTTCCAGATATCCCGCGCCGCACTGGCCGACCGGATCACAAGTGAGGATGGCGGATTATTTCTGGAAACCGTTCTCGCCTTCAGCCGGGATTTTGTCGCTGACCTCGAACAGCCGCCAAGAGCCGCCCACGCTTAACAGCCAATAACCGCTTCCTGACGTCGTCTGTCATCTTGACCTGCCACCCCCATGGTGGCAACAGTCGACGCATGTCCAAGAGGTCACACACGACTGCCGAGAAGAACGCCCGCGTTGCCGATGCGCCGTCGGGCAACTGGGTTTACCGCGTGTTGCCACGGGTGCTCTGGCCGCATGCCCAGCTCGCCCGCTGGGACCGGCCGATCGGCTGGCAGCTGTTGATGTGGCCGTGCTTCTGGTCATCGGCCCTCGCGGCCAATGTCGCCAGCTCCGCCTCAAACATTGACACGGTCTGGTCGCCGGCCCTGATGCTCTGGCATCTGTTTTTGTTCATGGCCGGGGCCATCGCCATGCGCGGCGCCGGTTGCACCTGGAATGACCTTGTTGACTACAAGATCGACGCAAAGGTGGCGCGCACCCGCTCGCGGCCGCTGCCCTCGGGCCGTATTTCCCGACTGGCAGCATCTGCTTTCGTCGCCATCCAGGCGGTGGTCGGATTGCTGGTGCTGGTCCAGTTCAACTGGTTCTCGATCATGCTTGGCATTGCCTCGCTCGGTGTCGTGGCCGTTTACCCGTTCGCCAAGCGCTTCACCGACTGGCCGCAATTCTTCCTGGGTATGGCCTTTTCCTGGGGCGCGCTGATGGGGTGGGCAGCGGTGTTTGGAGAATTGGCATGGCCTCCGGTGCTGCTTTATGTCGGCGCCATCGCCTGGACCATCGGTTACGACACCATCTATGCCCATCAGGACAAGGAAGATGACGCTCTGGTCGGCGTGCGCTCCACCGCGCGGTTGTTTGGAAAAAACACCAAGATCTGGCTTGTTCTGTTTTACGGCCTGTTTGCCGCCATGGCGCTTGCAGCTTTCTGGCTCAGCGGCGTTGCCTGGCCCGCTTATGCCGGATTGGCTCTGGCGGTTGTCATGCTCGGCTGGCAAATCCGGGTCATCGATATCGACGATGCCGATCAATGCCTGGCGCTGTTCAAGGCCAACAGCCGCGTCGGCTTGATCGTTTTTCTCGGCCTGAGCGCCGCCTTGCTGGCATAAAAAAGACCCGGCCGCCCGTGTGGGGCAGGCGACCGGGCCGGTATCAGCTGTTGGACATGCTGATGGTACTTAACGGCGCGCGATAATCTCGCGGCCTTCGATCTTCATACGAATTCCAAGCTTGCCGGTCGAGCGGCGCACCAGAAAACGCGGCCGCCGATCGGCAATCTGACTGTGCCGGCGTCGGCGTGTTGGTGTGGCGCCGGATTGCTGTTCAGACCCATCGTCAAGCGGCCGGGCAACGCCATCGGCTTCCACCATCAACATGGGAAGGTCGTAAAGTTCCGACCAGGCACGCCAGTCTGCGGCGATGTCATCGAGATTGTGGGCCACCAGCAGCGGCACGCACAATGCGGTATCGGTATGGTGTAATTCCAGGGTCACGGTGACAGTGCCGTCGCCGTGATCAATCGCCCGCGCCGCAACACCTTTAAAGGCACGCGCAGGAAGCGCGATGGACAATGGCAAACCGGATTTCGACAAGCGCTTTTTCACGACAGCCCCGCGGCTGTCGATCGTTACCGATACTTCTTCACGCTCGTCACGTGCCGCATAGGACACGCGTTGCGGGAAATCGCCTGGATTGATCCGCAGTTCGAACCCGGCCCATTCGGGCTTCAATACCGTATTGGTCATGTTAATCGCCTCTGTAACTCTTGAGAGCCGGTTATCCGGTCTTCTCATCCGGGGCTTTTCGCCCTCTCACAGCAAGCAAAATGACCCATAGGCCGTTCCAGTCGGCTTAAGGAGTTGGGTTAAGAAAACCTATGTTTTGGAAATGGTTAGCGAAAGACCACCGTCCCATTTGCATTTTGGAAAGGTTACCGGGAAGCAACCACCTTGCCCGGATTCATGATGCCCTTGGGATCGAAGGCGTCCTTGATCCGGTGCATCATCGCCATTTCGACAGGGGAGCGGATGGCAGCCAGCTCATCGCGCTTGAGTTGTCCAATGCCGTGCTCGGCTGAAATCGATCCGTTCAATTTTAGGACAATCGCATGAACGACCTCGTTCATTTCTTTCCAGCGCGCAAGAAAGGCTCGCGTGTCCGCGCCGGGCGCCTGTGAGATGTTGTAGTGGATGTTGCCATCGCCCATGTGCCCGAAGGCGACGATCCGCGCATCGGGCATGGCTTTCAGCACCGCTTCATCGGCAGATGCGAGAAACTCCGGCACCTTCGCCACTGGCACCGACACGTCATGCTTGATCGAACCGCCTTCCGGTTTCTGCGCCCAGGACATCGATTCTCTCATCTTCCAGAACGCCCGCCGCTGGCTTTCTGTCTCGGCGGCCGCGGCGTCCCGGATCAGTCCTTTCTCGTCAGCGGCGATGAACAGGCCTTCGAGCATCGCCCTTGCCGCTTCCTGAGACTGACCTGAGGAAATGTCAATCAGCACGTACCAGGGATGGGGATCGCTGAGCGGTTCGCGCACACCTTCTATATGGCGTGTGGTGAATTCGATGCCGATGCGCGGCATCAACTCAAAGCCGGTCAACGACGGACCGCAATAATCCTGCGCCAGCCGGAACAGCTTCAATGCCGTTTCTGGATTGTCAACGCCGGCATAGATGGTTTCGTGGCCGAGCGGAGCCGGAAACAGTTTCAGCACTGCGGCCGTGATGACCCCGAGCGTACCTTCCGCGCCGATGAAAAGATCGCGCAGATCATAGCCGGTGTTGTCTTTCTTCAGAGCCCGCAAACCGTGCCAGATTTCCCCATCTGGAAGCACGGCTTCGATGCCGAGGCAAAGCTGGCGCATGTTGCCATAGGCGAGCACCGCTGTTCCGCCGGCATTCGACGAAAGATTGCCGCCGATCTGGCAGGAGCCTTCCGACCCCAGAGACAGCGGAAACAAAAGTCCGGCATCGCTGGCCGCCTGTTGGGCGCGTTCAAGCACAACACCGGCTTCGGCCACCATGGTCTGGCCAACCATGTCCAGCGACCGGATTTTGTTGAGGCGCGACAGGGACAAAACGACTTCACCCATTCCGGGGCGGGGAGACTGTGCGCCGACCAGCCCGGTATTGCCGCCTTGTGGCACGATCGCCGTGTTTGTCTCGTGAGCCAGCCGAAGAATGGCCGCGACTTCATCCGTGTTCGCCGGGCGCAACACCAGCGGGCTTTCTCCCTTATACAGGCCGCGCAGCTCGATCAGGTGCGGAGCAATGTCGGAGGGCGCGACCAAGGCATTCTGCACACCAGTGATGGCGGTGAAGCGGTCGATCAGCAAGGGGTCTGTCAGAGGGAAAGGCATGCTTATGCATGTATCGTCACGTCTTTCTCAAGTCGAGAGGAACTGGTTTTTTTGTAGCCCCGGTACAATGCCGAAACCCATTCTGGAACACATGGCCGCCAGGTATGGGCGAGCGTGCAGGCAGCGGACTACGAACAGGGCGGGAATATGCCGGAGCTCCAGAGGCGCGGGTTACTCTGGTTTTCGGAGTGCTGAAGATACAAAGACTGACACACTGCCGACCCCAAGATCTGCCCCGTGAACGATAAGCCGGGTTCGGCCCGATCGCCGGATGATTCAAATACCATTTATCGGATTCAACGTTCCTTAGTCTGTTTGCGTCATTGTAGTCCCAAATCAAGGGGTTAATGCAATGCGGCGCTTTCTGAAGAACAGATCCGGCAATTTTGGCATCCTTGCCGCGCTTTTGCTTGTGCCGGTGATTGGTGCGGCGGGACTGGCTCTCGATTACAGCAATGCCATTTCCATCAAGACCAAGATCCAGGGCGCTGCGGACGCAGCCGCTCTGGCGGCGGTCGCCGAGAGCTCTCCAGCTGTCAAAGCGGCGTTCGCAATGTCCGGGGACGGAGAAATCTCGCTTGGTAAAACGGATGCAGTGAAGTTCTTCAAGGCTCAGATCGTGAATGACACCGACTTCACCCTCGATGAAGTCGACGCGAAAGTCGTCAAGAAAAATGGCAGCCTATATTCGGTCGTAAATTACAAGGCCACGGTGCCGACCACTCTCTCAAGAGTTCTGGGCCAAAAGTTGATCCAGGTCGCAGGTCAGGCGACTGTGGAATACCAGACCGAAGTCTACCGCGATTTTTTCCTGCTGCTCGACAACACCCCGTCGATGGGCGTCGGCGCCACACCCAAAGACGTATCGACAATGGTCGCAAAGACGTCCGATAAATGCGCGTTTGCCTGTCACATTGTTAAAAACGGGGTGGAAGACAAGAACAGCTACTACAATCTGGCCAAAAAACTCGGTGTAACGACCCGTATCAATGTGGTTGCACAGGCGGCCGCGGCCTTGATGGATACAGCCAAGGATTCCCGCAAGAGCAGCAACCAATACCGCATGGCGGTGTATACCTTCGGCATGAAGGCCGAAGACACCAAGCTGCTCGAGGTTGTCAAGTCGACGACCGACCTCACCAAGGCCAAGAGCGAGGCCGCAAAGGTCGAACTCATGTCGATTCCATATCAGGGTTACGACAATGACCAGCAAACGGATTTCGACCGTGCGTTTACCCAGATCGGCGACAAGATGGGAACTGCCGGCTCAGGTTACACAGCGTCTTCACCGGAAAAAATCCTGTTTTTTGTCTCTGATGGCGTCGGCGACAGCTACAAGCCCACTGACTGCACCAAGAAGCTCACCGGTGGCCGTTGCCAGGAACCGATCGACGTCAAATACTGCACGGCGCTGAAAGCCAAGGGCTACAGGATCGCGGTGCTGTACACGACCTACCTGCCGCTTCCGACCAACTCCTGGTACAACAGTTGGATCAAACCGTTTCAGAGCGATATTCCGCAGCGGATGGAGGCCTGTGCCTCACCGGATCTGTTCTTCGAAGTGAGCCCTTCGGAAGGCATCAGCGAGGCGATGACAACCCTGTTTAAGAAAATCGTCAACACACCGCTGCTGACCGGTTGATCAATGCGGCAAGGCCGCTGAGGCGACCTTAGTCCCTGGGCGCCGCAGCCCGTTTCAAGCGATCATTGATGGCTTCGCCGAGTCCGTGCCCGGGAACCGGAGCCACTGCGATGCCGGACGCCCCCGTCGCATCGGCCCGTTTGAGCATGTCGAACAGGTTGGCTGCCGCTTCCCGCAAATCACCTGATGGCGAAAGATCCATGACGGCTTTCGTCTGATCCTCGGATTTGAGCGGTACCCCCCCGAAGCGAATGACGGCTTCGCCAGGCCTGGCTTCTGTCGCATTGAGCCGCAGCGCGGTATCAGGCGCATAGTGCGAGGTCAGCATGCCAGGCGCGATGATTTCGTCGTCGTCAGGCTGCACCGTGGAGCGCTCAACCGCCAAGCCTGTTATCTCCTCGATCATGTCCACCGGAACGCCGCCCGGCCTGAGAAGCCGCAAATGCGTGTCAGTCACCGCCAGTATCGTTGATTCCACTCCAACCCGGCAGCGTCCACCATCCAGAATCAAGCCAATCCTGTCGCCTAGATCGTCAGCCACGTGTTGTGCGGTTGTCGGACTGACACGGCCCGACCGGTTGGCGCTCGGCGCCGCCAAAGGTTGGCCGAAGCCGGCAATCAGATCGCGCGCGAAACCCTCGGGCATACGAACCGCGGCTGTGCCAAGCCCCGCGGTGGCAAGCGGATGGATTTTGCCGGTATCCTTGAGCGGCAGAACCAGGGTCAGCGGTCCCGGCCAGAATGCCTCGGCAAGCCGTTCTGCCAGTGGTGAAAATGAGACATGGGCCTTTGCCATCTCGATATCTGAAACATGCGCGATCAAGGGGTTGAAGCGCGGGCGTCCCTTGGCCTCGTAAATCGAGGTGATCGCGGTGGGGTTGGTGGCGTCAGCCGCCAGTCCATAGACCGTTTCAGTAGGCATCGCCACGGGTTCGCCGCGCCGCAGCACGTCAAGTGCGGCTCCAAGCGTGCCGGGATCGGATATAGAAAGAATGCGCACCATGAACTTGTCCAGTTTTCAGCGCACGCTCTATCAGTCACCCCGCAGGTGCGCAATGAACAGCGTTTGCTTCAATATTTGCTGACAAATTCTGCGAAAGATCAAATTGAAGTTATCGATTTAGCAGGCCGATAAGTATTTTGCTGCATGAATGGTCATATGCATGTTTCTCGGTGAGTGATCTTGATGAATAAACAAACCTCAGCAGCAACCTCTATCGGACTTCGCGTCGCCACCGCGATGTACCAGATGGGAATCGATGGGTTGCCGCGAAATTATGAGCTTGTTTATGAAGCCTATTCCGGCGCAAATCCGGAATTGACCAGAGAATTCGTGGCAATCGGAAAAACCAAGTCCCAGCGCGCACTGGATGAACTTGGCCGCAAATACCTGCCGCATCATCACGAAGAGACGCATGTCGCCAAAACCAGTGATCGTATGCGCACCTATATGACGACGTTCATGTCATTGCTGGAGGAAGAGAAATCCTCTCTGACCGACTATGGCAAGATTATCGATGAGGCATCGCGCACCTTCGCATCAGACGGAGAAGTCGATCAGGAGGCACTGAACAGGTCGATCCAGGAACTCAGCAAGGCTACTGAGAAGCAAGCATCCAAGAGCGAGGCCATGGTTGCCGTGGCGACCGAACAGGCGGCTGAACTTGACGGCGTCAAAGCAGACGTCGAAAATTTTGAACGGATGAAATTTGTTGACCAGTTGACCGGTCTTGCCAATCGCCGGTCCTTCAACAAGGCAGTCGCACGGATCTACGCCAATCCTGAACTGCCGACGATGTGTGGCCTGGCTTTTGCCGAGATCGATGATTTCAAAAGCTTGTGTGAATCGGACGACAAGGGCACCGGCGATCATTTCATCCGCCATGTGGGCCATCTCTTGCAGTCGGCCACCGAGGAAGATGATCTGGTTGCGCACCTTGACGGCAACCGCTTTGCCTTCCTGATCAGTTCCTCCGACGAAGCGGAAATCATGCGCGTGATCGACAGGCTTCGTGCTGCCGCGGGTAGCAAGCCTCTCATCCATTCCAAGACCGGCCGCAGCCTCGGCAAGGCCACGTTGTCAATTGGTGTCGCGATGTCGAGCGTGGCTGATGGAGCAGGCCAACTCATGGGCTACGGTGAAAAGGCCATGGCTGCCTCTCTCAAGGAAAGCGGTGACCGGGTGACATTCTACTCCAACACCGAGCATGCCGGTGCGAAGACCGGCTGGATGATCTACCGGGCCTGAGTTCCGCACGCTTTGTTGTGCCTGCTTCAGGCAAGCGAGGCAGATTGCGAATGCGCCGGGACAAGTCATGTCCCGGCGCGATCCTGTTTTTCACTCTCTTGAATTGCGGGCGAAGTTGACCCTCACAAATTGACGTTTACGTAAAAACCACTTAGCGATGTGATCGACCCAGTTTACGCCTTGAACCACAGGCGGTCAGCAATGAGGAGATCCCATGTATCGTGCACCGGTCGACGAAATCGCTCACACGCTCAAATCTGTTGCAGGCTTGCGCAAGGCGCTTGAAACCGGCCGCTTCGGTGATCTCGGCGAAGACCTTGTCGACGCAATCCTGGTCGAGGCCGGACGGTTTGCCTCCGATGAAATCGCCCCCCTCAATGAAATTGGCGACAAGCATGGCTCGGTACTCAAGGACGGCGCGGTTACAACCCCGCCAGGCTGGAAAGAGATGTACCAGAACTGGATCGCGGGCGGCTGGAACGGCCTGACGGGACCCGAAGAATTCGGCGGTCAGGGCCTGCCGATGCTGTTGTCTGTGGCTGCACTCGAAATGTGGAATTCCGGTTCGCTGGCTTTTGGTGTCGGCCCGACCCTGACGATGGGCGCTGTTGAAGCGATCGACAAGCATGCCTCCGATGATCTCAAGGCCAAATACCTTGAAAAACTCGTCACCGGCGCATGGATGGGGACGATGAACCTGACCGAGCCGCAGGCGGGATCTGACCTCAATGCGCTGAAAGCCCGCGCCGAACCTGTTGGTGACGGAACCTACCGGATTTATGGCCAGAAGATCTTCATCACTTACGGCGAACACGATTTCACCGACAACATCGTTCATCTGGTGCTGGCGCGTCTGCCTGATGCACCCGCTGGCACCCGCGGAATCTCGCTGTTTCTGGTGCCGAAATTCTTCGTCGGTGACGACGGGGCGCTGGGCGAACGCAATGATGCGTTCTGCTCGGGGCTCGAGCACAAGCTCGGCATCCACGCATCGCCCACCTGCACCATGATCTATGGCGACGGAAAGTTTGGCGATCAGCCCGGTGCCATCGGCTGGCTGATCGGTGAAGAGAACCGCGGTCTCGCCTGCATGTTCACGATGATGAACAACGCCCGCCTTGCTGTGGGCATGCAGGGTGTTGCGGTTGCTGAAACCGCCTACCAGAAGGCGCTTGCCTACGCCAAGGACCGCACTCAGGGCCGTGCACCCGGACACAAGGGCGAGGGCATGAGCCCGATCATCGGGCATCCCGATGTTGCCCGCATGCTGATGACCATGAAGGCACTGACACAGGGCGCGCGCGCCATCTGCTATTCCTGCGCCGAGGCGCTCGACATGGCCCGTGTCAGTGAAGGGGACGAGGCAAAGGCCTGGTCCGAGCGCGCCAGCCTGATCACTCCGATCGCCAAGGCTTTCGCCACCGATATCGGTGTCGAAGTCGCATCACTCGGCGTTCAGGTGCATGGCGGAATGGGGTTCATCGAGGAAACCGGCGCAGCTAGGCTGCTGCGCGATGCCCGAATTGCACCGATCTATGAAGGCACCAACGGCATTCAGGCGATTGATCTGGTGATGCGCAAGCTGCCGCTATCGGGTGGAGCCACCGTGACCGCCTTCATCGCCGATTTCAAGGCCGATGCCGAAGCCGCCCGCACCTCAAATTCACCTGCACTCGAAGGCGTGGCCGACCATCTCGATCAGGCCATCGCCGATCTTGAAGCCGCCACCGCCTACATGCAGGCCGCCACATCGGGAGGCCGGCAGACAGACGCGCTGACCGGCGCCACGCCCTATTTGCGGCTGTTCGGCCTGACCGCAACCACTGCCATGCTGGTGCGCGGCGCACTGGCTGACACGGATGCGCCGGAAGCCGCGGGCCGGGCAGCCCTTGCCCGCTTTGCCGCCAGCAATCTGGCGCCGGAAACCAGGGGGCTTGCCGCCAGCGCCACTGCCGGGGCCGACAGCCTTGCCAATGCGGCCGCCGCACTTGCCTGATTTGCCAGACTCGGCCCACGGGTCGGCACTATATCCAGAGGGACATTCATGACTGACCATATCCTGATCGAGCGCGCCGGTGAGACCGGCGCCATCAATGTCATCCGCTTCAACCGGCCTGACAAGAAAAACGCCATCACCCGCGCCATGTATTCGGCGATGGCCAAGGCGCTGATCGAGGGCGACCGGGATGAGAAGGTGCGTGTGCATGTGATGCTCGGCACCCCCGGCGCCTTCACCTCCGGCAACGACATGCAGGATTTCATGGCCGTTGCCATGGGCGGCTCGATGGGCACCGAGGTGCTCGATTTCCTCGCAAGCCTGGCAGGTGCCAAGAAGCCGGTAGTCTCCGGCGTCGACGGGCTGGCAATCGGCGTCGGCACCACCATCCACATGCATTGCGATATGACCTTCGCCACCCCGGACTCGCGCTTCCACACTCCGTTTACCGATCTGGCGCTGGTGCCGGAAGCGGGCTCCAGCCTGCTGGCGCCTGCCGCCATGGGCCACCAGAAGGCGTTCGCGCTGCTGGCCGCAGGCATTCCTTTCACGGGCGAGGATGCGGCACGCGCCGGCCTGATCTACAAGACAGTCAGTGCCGCTGAGCTCGAGCCTGCCGTGTTTGCCGCTGCTGAACATCTTGCCGCAAAGCCGCCTCAGGCGCTTGCGATTTCCCGTCGGTTGGTCAAGCCCGATCCGCAAGTTGTCATTGCCCGCATGCGCGAGGAAGCCGAGCATTTTGCCAATCAGCTCAAGAGCGCCGAGGCGCTTGCTGCGTTCCAGGCCTTCATGGCGCGAAAGAAGTAGTCCATTTTCTCCACGTCTTTATCTGGTATCGTGCGATGCCCTGCGTTAGCGTCGCATATCCGTAAAATGGACCTGCTACCTGACTGCTTTCAGCAGACCCGCTGTCGACAACGTGAAAGGTATATCATGATCAGATTTTCTCCACTCATTGCAGCTTCAGCCATGACCATTGCAGCTTTTTCCAGCTCCGCCCTTGCAGCCAGCCACGAGGGCGCGCCAGCACCTGCCACCAATCGCATCGACACCCAGCGCCATGATGCGCCGGAACTCTCCGCCTATGGCGAGTACAAGATCGGCGTGCGCACGCTGGAAATGGTCAATCCCGGCCAGATAGACATTCTGGCAATTGACCCTGCCGCAGAAAAGCCCACTGAGTGGCCGCGCTACGACCGTCCGCTGACGGTAGAGGTCTGGTATCCGGCAGATAGCGCAGCTGAAGGCTCGCACGAGCTCAAGGCCTATCTGCGCGACGGCAAGACCGAAGTCACGCTGGTCGGCCAGGCCATGCGCGATGCGGCCCCGGTCAGCGGCGCGGATGCGTTCCCGCTGGTCATCATCTCGCACGGCTATCCGGGCAACCGTTTCCTGCTGTCGCATCTGGCTGAAAACCTCGCCTCCAAGGGCTATGTGGTCGCCTCCATCGACCACACAGATTCAACCTACCGCACCAAGGCCGCCTTCGGCTCGACCCTGGTCAACCGCTCGATCGATCAGAAATTCGTGCTGGGCGAACTGGCTCGTCTGGCCGGTGAAGACGGCAACTTCCTCAAAGGTCTCGCCAACACTGACAATGCGGCCATCGTCGGCTATTCCATGGGCGGATACGGCGCGGTCATCAGCGCCGGTGGCGGCGTCACGCAGGGCGCGGTTGATTACACCTGGGGTGGCCCGCACGGCACGCTCGGCGTTCACCTGAGCGGCAGCGACACCCACAACGCGCTGCCCGATCCGCGCATCAAGACCATCGTCGCCTTCGGCCCATGGGGTAAGGTTCTCAACTTCTGGGATGAGGAAACCCTCAAGGGCATCTCCAAGCCGTCGCTGTTCATCGCTGGCTCCGTCGATGATGTGTCGGGCTACGAGAAGGGCGTCCGCGCCATCTGGCAGGGCGCCACCGGCGTCGACCGGGCGCTGCTGACCTTTGACAACTCCAACCACAATGCCGGCGCACCCATGCCCGCACCGGCTGAAGCCGACACCGTTGACGAGGAACTGGGCTTCAACATCGCCGAGCACTACAATGACGCGGTCTGGAACACGGTGCGGATGAACAACATCTCGCAGCATTTCGTCACCGCCTGGCTCGACCAGCACCTCAAGGCCGACGAGACCAAGGCAGCCTATCTCGACCTGGTCCCCAACTCCAATGACGGTGTCTGGGCCAAGCAAGACGACGGCACCAACAAGCCCGAACACACCCACTGGACCGGCTTCCAGAACCGCACCGCCAAGGGCCTGCACTACGAAGTGCTCAAGTCCGGCGAATAGGGTTTACGTTTGACGACAATTGGAGGCGGCGCACCGGATGCGCCGCCTTTTTGTTTTGCGGAACAATGTTCGTGTCATCCAGACGCTTCAGCGGATTGACAATCTCGAACCGGCAACGCGGCTGCCGCCTGGAAATCTCCCCCCTTGGGGGGGAGATTTGCGGTCGCTGATCTCACTTCGGTTGCACCCCCGCTTGCCCTGCACGCGCCACCTTGCCATAGTCGGAGCCAGCGCAACCGGAGCCGGCCCATCGCATGGCGGAACCACCAAAACCAAAAAGACCATCGCGGAGCAAGAAAGTGCCAGAACCCGATTTCTCGCCCTTCGAGGACTGGCTGATCGACGGCCCGGCGGGCAAGTGGCCCGAACCTTTGGAATCCAAAAAAGAACTCACAGAACAGCAAAAGCAAATTGTCGCTGACAACGCGCGCGACCTGGGAGACAAGCAGGCTTGGCTTAAGAAAGTTCAGGCTTTCGAAGCAGTCCTGTCCGCCCTTGCCGATGTGACCCGGCAAAAACACACAAGGGCAAGATATCACATTCGTGTTGATCGGCATGTGTTCGCAGACGAACCCAAGAATTTCTCGGACTATCCATTCCCGTGCTCGGTCTCGTTCCGCAGGGCGACGTTCGGCAAAGGTGTTGTCTCGTTCGACGGAGCGACTTTCGGCAAAGGCGATGTCTCGTTCGATGAGGCGACGTTCGGCGACGGCAATGTCTCATTCGCCGGGGCGACTTTCGGCAAAGGTGATGTATCGTTCGACGAGGCGACGTTCGGCGACGGCAATGTCTCGTTCCGCGGGGCGACGTTCGGAGAGGGCAATGTCTGGTTCCGCGGGGCGACGTTCGTCGACGGCAATGTCTCGTTCCGCGGGGCGACGTTCGGCGACGGCAATGTCTCGTTTCGCGGGGCGACGTTCGGCGAGGGCAATGGCTCG